>VFQR01000102.1_pt1 | contig 209181 bp, 204 predicted proteins | sample 3512321 | NCBI WGS metagenome assembly VFQR01 (sample SAMN10412374, study PRJNA504923) | tailings metagenome | isolation source: Relicate 3 Philex TSF1 revegetated site | place: Philippines: Tuba, Benguet | collected 2017-08-29
GTGGTCTGCTTCCCCTAGTTGGTCACCAAAAGCAGCCTGTCCGCAACCCACCCCACAGAGGACACCCGAGTATAGTGCCCTCGGCTCAAGGCCGAGGGTTACGTCCGGTGGGGCTGGCGAGGTACCGGCACGGACCAAGCACCCCACTCCCGTCACCCCCGACCAATCGGCCGCACTGGTCATTCTCCTGCCCATCGCCTACATATCGGGGCAGAGACTGTCCCCTCACGATGCGGAGCCAAATCATGAACCAGAACAATCGGATTTTTGACGGGCTCGGGCGGGTGATGAACGAGGCTGCGGGCGTGGCCGATGGCGTGCGCCGCGAGGTCGAGACCGTGGTCAAGAGCCAGGCGCAGCGCATCGTCAACGACATGGACCTGGTCAAACGCGAGGATTTCGACGCGCTGCGCGAGCTGGTGCAGGTGCAGGGCGAGGAAATCGAGGCGCTGCGCAAGGACCTGGCCGCGTTGCGCGGCGACAAGGCTGGCTCATAAGGCCGAGGTCTGATCCATGCGGATCGCGGTTCTCTCAGACGTCCACAGCAATGTGCCGGCACTCGACGCGGTGCTGGAGGATATCGAGCGGCATGGGGTCGAGGCGATCGTGTGCCTGGGCGACCATGTGAGCGGGCCGATCGACCCGGCAGGGGCGGCCGAGCGGATCATGGCGCTGGGCGCCACATCCATTCGCGGCAATCACGATCGCTGGGTGGTCGATCCGTCGCTGCGGCACGAGCCGTGGTCGGTGGATGAATTTGCGCGCAAGCAACTCGATGCGCATCAGATGGGGTGGCTGGCGGGGCTGCCGGCGACCGCCAAGCTGGGCGATGCGGTGTTCATGTGTCACGGCACGCCGGGCAGCGACGAGGCGGCCTGGCTCGACAATTTCTATGATGGGCGCATGACGATATTGCCGTCCGAGGAGGAGGTGGCGCGCGAGGCGCTGGGCGTCGACCAGAAGGTGATCCTGTGCGGTCACACCCATATTGCCCGTACCCTGCGGCTCAGTGACGGGCGGCTGATCGTCAATCCCGGCTCGGTGGGCATGCAGTTGCTGCGCGGCTCGCCGGACGCGCATTATGCCATTGTCGAGCGGCGGCAGGGGCGCTGGCAGACGGCGCTGATCGGCGTGCCCTATGACACGGAGGCGGCGGCGCGGCTGGCCGAGGACAATGGCTTTCCCAATTGGGGCGCGGCGATCCGCTTTGGCTGGGTGGGGCCGGAAACGCTGGGCTAGGCCTGGGGACAAGGTTCATTCCGGCACAGGCGGGGCGGGCGCCTTAACCACTCGTTAACCATAACGGCCCGATCATCATCCACAAGGAAATGGCGTTCTCCGTTTCCCGCGCGTCCCCTGAATCACTGACGCGGTGTAGGGTTAGCTCAGGAGGACGATTCGAGGGCCGCCGTCGCGGCATGATTGTTCCTCCTGCGTATCCGAAGAGTGCCGGCCGACCGGCCGCGTGGATGAAAACGCCTTTTTAGGACGGACTTTTGCATGTCCCTGATTGAATTCGAGCCCGACCGCGTGTCCCATCCGGTGGACCTTGTCGAGCATATCGCATCGATCAACGACTGGACCTTCGAGCGGCAGGATGCCGACGAGATCTCCATTTCCGTCCGCGGCGGGTGGAGCGACTATCATGTGTCGTTCAACTGGATGGAGGATCTCGAAAGCCTCCATATCGCCTGCGCCTTTGACCTCAAGGTGCCCGAGGGACGCCGCAACGAGATCAAGCAGCTGATCAGCCTCGTCAACGAGCAGCTCTGGATCGGGCATTTCGACATCTGGCACAAGGAAGGCGTGGTGCTGTTCCGCAATTCGCACCTGCTTACGGGCGGCGCCGATGTTTCGCCGCAGCAATGCGAGGCGCTGTTGCGTTCGGCTACCGATAGTTGTGATCTCTACTACCAGGCGTTCCAGTTCGTCGTCTGGGCGGGCAAGTCGGCCGCCGATGCGCTGAGCCATGTGATGTTCGAGACGGTAGGCGAAGCATAATGAGCGGAAATCTTCGGGGCCTGGGGCCGGTCATGCTGGTGGGGGCCGGCAAGATGGGCATGGCGCTGGCGGCCGGCTGGCTCGATGCCGGCCTGCCGGCGAGCAACCTGGTGCTGGTCGATCCGTCGCCGGGTGAGGCTGCGAAAGACCTGGCCGAGGATTATGGCCTCACCATCCATGCCGAGGCCGTTGGGCTCGTGCCCAATGTGCTGGTGCTGGCGGTCAAGCCGCAGATCATCGGGGCTGTGATGGAGGGGCTGAGGCCCGTGGTCGGACCGCAGACGCTGGTGCTGTCGATCGCGGCGGGCATTTCCATCGAGAAACTGTCGGCGGGGCTGGAGACGGCGCGCGTGGTGCGCACCATGCCCAATACGCCGGCGCAGATCGGCAAGGGGATTACCGGCGCCGTGGCCGGTCCGGATGTCGATGCGGATGACCGCGCGGCGACCGATGCGTTGCTGTCGGCCGCGGGGCAGGTGGCCTGGTTCGACCAGGAGGGCGACCTCGATGCGGTGACGGCGGTGTCGGGCTCGGGCCCGGCCTATGTGTTCAACCTGGTCGAGGCGCTGGCGGCGGCCGGCGTGGGCCAGGGGCTTTCCGAGGCGACGGCCATGCAGCTGGCGCGGCAGACCGTGATCGGTGCGGCGGCGCTGATGGAGGCAGATCCGGCTCCGGCCAGTGTGCTGCGTCAGAACGTGACCTCGCCCAATGGCACGACCGCGGCGGCGCTCACTGTGTTGATGGCCGATGACGGGTTGACGCCCTTGATGAGCCGGGCCGTGGACGCCGCGCGCAAGCGCAGCGAGGAACTCGGCCGCGGTTAGCGGGGCGTGCGTCGGCGGTCGCCATGTTCGACCAAGGTGTCCCGGATGGACCGGACCCAGTCGCGCATCTCTGCATCTTTGCCCTCGATGCGGGCTTCGGCGCCATCGAGCGCCATATGCGCCGACATCAGGTCGCCGTGGTGACCGTTCAGCTGGTAGCGCTGGAAATAGGCGAGCGCCAGGTTGGTATCATTGGTGACGCGCAAGCCTGCTCCCGGCAAGAGGCCATAACCGGCGCGGGCCTGGAGCATCAGGTCGATGGCTTCGTCCAGACGCCGGCCGACATCGGGCGCATCGTGAGCCACGCGTAGCTCGTGCAGCATCAGGGCCCCGAAATTGGCGCAGACTTCGCAGCGCGCCGCTGGATTGGCGTTAAGGGCGGAGTCGGCGAGGGCCAATTGATAGGTCGCGGCGGCATCGGCCAGGCGATCGGCACGGATATGGGCCTGGGCGGTGACAAGCAGGGCAAGAACCTGCTCGCCATCCGCCAATCGTGAGAGAGGCGCTGTCATGCTGCCCACACCTGCATAAATTCTGTCCGTCCGCAGCCACTTCCGTTAGCCGATTCCGGTGACATTTCCACTGGAATCAGAGCTTGGCCGTGAGATTGAGCCGATCCAGCACCGGCCGGTCGATGGGGTCGACCATGCCGACCAGGAACTGGCGGACGATCCTCGCCGCGTCCGGGGGCATGGCGGCGATGGCGGCCTCGATGCGGCTGGCCTGGGTCACCGAAAGCTGGCCGAAGAATTCACGACCCTTGTCGGTGGCGAACAGCAGACGCTGCCGCCGGTCAGCGTGACCGGTCCGCTGCTCGACATAGCCATTGTCGATGAGCTGGCGCAGCACGCGTGCCAGGCTCTGCTTGGTGATCTTGAGAATGTCGAGCAGGTCGGCCACCGGCATGCCGGGCCGCAGGTTGACGAAATAGAGCACACGGTGATGGGCCCGTCCGAATCCTTGCCGTTCGAGCAGCGCGTCGGCGTCGCCGGTGAAGTCGCGATAGGCGAAAAAGAACAGCCCCATAATGTCGAGGGGAAGGTGCGCCTGCTCTGCCAGGGAATTTATGTCAGCCATGTTGACATTTTTTCGGTCCGCTGGCATGGTCTCTCCGTCAACGTTGTCCTGTCGTCTTATCCCAAAGCCATTCCGGTTTGCCAAGGGTATGACCCTGATGCATGATTGACAAAACGGCCAGTTCAACGGAACTGGCGCAGACAAGAATTTCGGAGAGGAAAGATGGCAGGCCTGCCCATGGACCAGCGCGAAGGCTGGATCTGGTTTGACGGCGAACTCAAGCCCTGGAAGGACGTGAAGGTGCATGTGCTGACGCACGGCTTGCACTATGCCAGCTCCGTATTCGAAGGCGAGCGCGCCTATGGCGGCGAAATCTTCAAGTCCCGCGAGCATACCGAACGCCTGATCCGCTCCGCCGCGACGCTGGACATGAAGCCCTTCCCCTATACGGTGGACGAGATCGAGGCCGCCAAGCAGTTGGTGCTGGAAAAGAACAACCTGGTCGATGCCTATGTGCGTCCGGTCGCCTGGCGCGGCTCGGAAGAGCTCTCGGTGCCGGCGCGCAATAACAAGATTCACCTGGCCATCGCGGCCTGGGTGTGGCCGAGCTATTTCTCGGTGGAGGAAAAGCTCAAAGGCATTCGCCTCGAATGGAGCAAGTGGAAGCGTCCGTCGCCGGAGACTATTCCGTCCTCGGCCAAGGCAGCGGGTCTTTACATGATCTGCACGCTCTCCAAGGACCATGCCATGGCCAATGGCTTTGCCGATGCGCTGATGCTGGACTATCGCGGCTATGTGGCGGAAGCCACCGGCGCCAATGTGTTCTTCGTCAAGGGCAAGGACATCACCACGCCGACGCCGGATTGCTTCCTCAACGGCATTACCCGGCAGACGCTGATCGCGCTGGCCAAGGAGAACGGCTTCACCGTCACCGAGCGGCATATCATGCCCGAGGAACTGAGCCAGTTCGACGAATGCTTCCTGACCGGCACGGCCGCGGAAGTGACGCCGGTGTCGCTGATCGGCGACTACAAGTTCGCGCCGGGTGATGCCTGCCGGACACTGATCGATGCCTATGCCCGGGCGGTGACACCGAAGAAGGCGGCGGCGGAGTAAGTTTCGCCGGTATTGAGTGTGAAGGGGGCCGGGCAGGGATGCTCGGCCTTTTTGCTTTTTGACTACCTCCGTCGTCACTCCACAGATCGTCATCCTCGGGCTTGACCCGAGGAGACTGTACTTCCTTGCGGCGCCGGCAAGTGAAGAGCCCTCGGGTCAAGCCCGAGGGTGACGATCGAGTATATGGAGATATTGGTGAAAGCTCGGCACTCTAGATGCCCCACCGCTCCCGTGCGGTGTCGTCTTCAGCCTTCGCCTCTACCCAACGCAGGCCGGCGGGTGTTTCCTCCTGCTTCCAGAAGGGCGCACCGGTCTTGAGATAGTCCATCAGGTATTGCGCGCCCTCGAAGGCGGCCTGACGATGGGGGGCGAGGGTCATGACCATCATGATGGTTTCCCCGGGAACCAGGCGCCCATGGCGATGGAACACCCCTGCGTCGATAAGGTCGAAGCGGGCAATGGCCAAGTCGCGGATGGCGGCGAGTTCGTTCTCGGCCAGGGCCGGATAGCATTCGAGAATGAGGGCGCTGATCGGATCGTCGGGGTGCGAGCGGACGATGCCGGTAAAGGTCACCATGGCGCCCGCTTCGACGTGGGCCGCCTGGAAGGCATTGGCCTCAGCGCCGGGATCGAAGGGCTCGTCCGTGACCCGGATCATCTCAGCCGCCGGTCATGGGTGGCAGGATGGCCACTTCGCGCGCCCCGGCGAGCGGCGTGTCCCAGGGCACGATGCGGGCATCGCGTGAGAGCTTGAAGATGGCCGGGTTGGCCATGGCGATATCGAGAGCCTCGTCATTGGCCCGAAGCCAGGCGACCAGGTCAGCCAGGGTGACGACATCAGGCGGCGGGGAAACCTCGTCGCTGGCGCGGTTGAGGCGCTCGCGCAGCCAGGCAAAGTAGAGGACTTTCATTTGCCGATGCCCGAGAGGTGCGGCCAGGAGGCACGGGTATAGGTCCATCCGGTCCACAGCGTGATGGCCCCGGCGATCCACAGGACGACGTCGGAGACGAGGCCAAGGCCGGGCACGATGGGCTCGGCAATAACGATGCCCAGGGCGACGAGCTGGATCGTGGTTTTCCACTTGGCCAGCCGAGTGACCGGCAGGACCACGGTCTTGTTGCCCAGGAATTCGCGGAGGCCGGGAATGAAGGTTTCGCGGAAGAGGATGGCCACGGCCGGGATGAGGTCAAGCGCCGACAGGCTGCGATCCCAGGCGAGCACGGCGATGAGGATGATGACGAGGATCTTGTCGGCGATGGGATCCAGCATGCGGCCGAGGTCGGAATACTGGTCCCAGGCGCGGGCGAGATAACCGTCGACCCAGTCGCTGGTGGCGGCGACAATGTAGAGGAACAGCGCGACCGAGCGGGCTGCGGGATGACCGGTCATGATCAGTGCCGCAATGGGAATGATCGCCGCAATGCGGGCGATGGTGATGATATTGGGGACGAGGGTCAGCGGGTTCCGGGTCATGGGCGGAGAGAACAGGATGGGGCGGCGGGGGTCAAGGTGGTTCAACGCGCTCGCTGCGCCACCCTCCCCTTGACGGGGAGGGTTGGGGAGGGGTGCTCAAAAATACAGGGTGTGAGTGCGATAGCACCCCCACCTAGCTCTGCTACGGCCCGTCGGGCCTAGCGCCGCTACGTCCCCCGTCCAGGGGGAGGTGCCGCATCGTGCGTGTGGAAATACTACGCCACCGCCTTCTTGTTGACCGCGCGGCGCTGCTGGACGGACCTGGCCAGGTCGCGCAGGGCGCTGACGGTGGTGTCCCAGTCGATGCAGCCATCGGTGATGGACTGGCCATGGGTGAGGGCCTTGCCGGGCTCCAGGTCCTGGCGGCCCGCAACCAGATTGGATTCCACCATCACGCCCATGATCCGCCTGTCGCCGGCGGCGAGCTGGGTGCCAATATCGGCAAGGACCAGCGGTTGGTTTTCGGGATTCTTGGAGGAATTGGCGTGGCTGGCATCGATCATCAGGGCGGGGTTGAGGCCGGCCTTGAGGGCGGCCTGGGCGGCGGCATCGACGCTCTCGGCATCGTAGTTGGTGGTCTTTCCGCCGCGCAGGATGATGTGGCAATCCTCATTGCCGGTGGTGGCGGCGATGGCGGAACGCCCATCCTTGGTGACAGCCATGAAATGGTGTGGCTGCCCAGCCGAGAGCACCGCGTCGAGCGCGATCTTCACATTGCCGTCGGTGCCGTTCTTGAAGCCGACCGGGCATGAGAGGCCCGACGCCAGTTCGCGGTGGATCTGGCTTTCGGTCGTGCGGGCGCCGATGGCGGCCCAGGACACTAGGTCGGCGATGTATTGCGGCGTCGTCATGTCGAGGAATTCGCAAGCGGCGGGCAGGCCGATATTGGCGATGTCGAGCAGGAGGGTGCGGGCGGTGTGCAGGCCCTGGGTGATGTTGAAGCTGCCGTCGAGGTCCGGATCGTTGATCAGGCCCTTCCACCCGACGGTGGTGCGGGGCTTTTCGAAATAGACGCGCATGATGATTTCGAGATCGCCCGCGAGTTCCTCGCGCAGGGTGACGAGGCGGCGCGCATAGTCCATGGCCGCGAGCGGGTCGTGGATCGAGCAGGGGCCGACGACGACAGCGAGGCGGTCATCCTGGCCGGCGAGGATATTGTGGAAGGCGTGGCGCGCCGCCAGCACGGTGCGGGTTGCCGCGTCGGTGCGCGGATGGGTGCGCATTACCTCGATGGGGGTGGGCAGCGGCTTGATTTCGGTGATGCGGAGGTCGTCGGTGGATTTCAGCACTTGGTGGTCCTCGGAGTTTGACGCGAGGGGCCAACAAAAAAGCCGCCTCGGAAGTCGGGCGGCTGGCTTGCGATTTGGTGGTATCTTTTGGGGTCAGATCACACGCGCGCAATAGCCTCCGCCGGGAGCGGATAGCTAAAGTACCAATAAAAGGTCGCTGCGTTGATCATGGGCTGGAAGCTAGCGGAGGAAATCGGGGCTGTCGAGTCCCCACTTTGGGAGGTGAGGTCAAGTGGCCCCAACGAGGATCGTGCAGCTCAGCACCCCCACCTAGCTCTGCTACGGCCCTTCGGGCCTAGCGGCGCTACCTCCCCCGTCATGGGGGAGGTGCGGGATGGTGGTTGTCGTTACAGCCGCGCCTTGCCGACGTCGCCCATATCCGGCTTGGCGCCGGTGGCGGCGGCGACCAGCATCTTGGCGGTCGAGACGACCATGTTGGGACTGTCCCAGACCTCGCCGTCCTCCGGGGTCACCTTGAGCAGGCGGATCGAAGGGTCTTGTTCGCTGTCCCACCAAGCCTTGTCGAAGGCTTCCCAGAGCTCGTGGATTTTCTGGCGATCATTGGAGACCTCGGCCTCGCCGGCAATGACCACGTATTTGTGGCCGCCATTGTCGGCCCAGGCCAACGAGACATGGGGGAACTGCCCGATCTCGGTCAGCTTGTGGCCTTCAAGATCGGTGAGGAAGTAGATGGCGTTCTCTTTGCGGCGGACGCGGGCCGACATGGGGCGGCTCCGCTGCTGGCTGCCGTCCCAGGTGGTCAGCATGCAGATATCGATCTTCTTCGCCAGATCCCAGATGCGGTCGACCGCTTCTTCGGACGAGAGGATGTGGTTGTTGTCCTTGCTCATGATGGCACTCCTTCAAATCGGTGGAAGGAGAACGAGGCGCGGCGGCGCAAGTTGCCCTAGCGGCCCCACCGGGCGATCACATATTCGGGGGTGTCGGTCAGCCGCGCACCTCCAGAATTACCGCTTTGGCTTCAACCCGCCATGTTGAACTGCTGGAGCTGCAGGATGGTCACTTCGCCGTCCCATTCGGGCCAATACTTGCGGTGTAGATCGACGAAGCGCTCGGTCCAGCGGACGATTTCGGGGTAATTGTCGAGTTCGTAGATGGCGTAGCCGCCGACCATTTCCTTGGCCTCGGCAAAGGGGCCGTCAGTGATCATCTGACCCTGGCGGGTGGTGACGGTGCCGGCCAGAGCCATGCCGCCGGTGTCGGTCATCTTGATCCCGGCCTCCATGCCGAGCTGGACAATGGCGGCCATAAGCTCGGCCGGTGGCTGGCTGGCGACTTCAGGATTGAGCGTCTTGACCATGGTGAGGAACTTCATTGCGGGTCTCCCTGACGTGATGCCGATGCGACGAGCGAGGTGGGCAGGTTTCGACACGCCAAGGGTCGTGGCGTGATGCAACTAGGTTCGATTGAAATGATCGTACACCAGCTGCGCCATGGCCTTTGAAATGGTGGGTACGGCCTCGAGATCGAGAAGCGAGGCGCGGGAGACGGCCTTGGCGGAGCCGAAATGGTGGAGCAGCGCGCGCTTGCGGGCGGGGCCGATGCCTTCGATCTCATCGAGCGGGTTCTTGACCACGTCCTTCTTGCGCCTGGCGCGGTGGGTGCCGATGGCGAAGCGGTGGGCTTCGTCGCGCAGGCGCTGGACATAGTAGAGCACCGGATCGCGGTGCGGCAGCATGAAGGCGTCCCTGCCTTCCATGAAGAATTTTTCGCGGCCCGCGTCGCGCTCCTCGCCCTTGGCGATGCCGATGAAGGTGACTTCCTTGGGCAGGTTCAGTTCGGCGATGACTTCGCGCACGGCGTTGAGCTGGCCGGCGCCGCCGTCAATGAAGACGACATCGGGCCAGTCCGGCATGCCGGTCTGCTCATCTTCGGCATCGGTCTCGCTTTCGGCGGCGAGGCGGGCGAACCGCCGGGTCAGCACCTCGCGCATCATGCCGAAGTCGTCGCCGGCAGAGATGTCGGATTTGATGTTGAAGGTGCGGTAGTGCTTCTTGGAGAAACCCTCCTCGCCCGCAACCACCATGGCGCCAACCATGTTGGTGCCGGAAATGTGCGAGTTGTCGTAGACTTCGATGCGCCGGGGCACCTCTTCGAGACCGAAAATGTCGGCCACGCCTTCGAGCAGGGTGCGGTTGGATGCGCCTTCGGCCAGTTGGCGGCCGAGCGCTTCGCGGGCATTGTTGAGGGCGTGATTGACCAGGTCGCGCTTTTCGCCGCGCTGGGGCACTTCGAGCCGCACCCTGCGGCCGGCGCGGCTAGAAAGGGCTTCCTCGATCAGCGCTGGTTCAGCCATGTCGTGGCTCAAGAGGACCAGCCGGGGCGGGGTACGATCCTCATAGAACTGGACGATGAAGGCTTCGAGCACTTCGGCATCGGTGAGGCTGTCATCGGCCTTGGGGCGGAAGGCATGGTTGCCCCAGTTCTGGAAGGCGCGGAAGAAGAAGACCTGCACGCAGAACTGGCCACCCTCGTGGTGGATGGCGAAAACGTCCGCCTCCTCCACCGAACGGGCGGTGGCGTCGCCTTGCGACTGCACCAACGCCAGGGCCGAGAGGCGATCACGGATGAGCGCGGCGCGCTCGAAATCCAGATCCTCGGCGGCCTTGTTCATGTCGGCCTGGAGGTGGCTGCGCACGGCGTCGGACTTGCCCGAGAGGAACTGGCGGGCGTCCTCGACCAGTTCGGCATAGCCTTCGAGGCTGATCTCGCGGGTGCACGGTGCAGCACAACGCTTGATCTGGAACTGCAGGCAGGGACGGGTGCGGGCGGCATAGAAGCTGTCCGAGCAATTGCGCAGAAGGAAGGCCTTTTGCAGGCTGGCTATGGTGCGGCTGACGGCGACGGCCGAGGCGAAGGGACCGAAATAGTGACCCTTGCGACGGCGGGTGCCGCGGTGTTTGGTCAGCTCGGGTGCCTCATGGTCACCGGTAATGAGGATGTAGGGAAAGCTCTTGTCGTCACGCAGCAGTACGTTGAAGCGGGGCTTCAAACGCTTGATGAGATTGGCCTCGAGCAGCAGCGCTTCGGATTCGGTCTCGGTGCGAACGAATTCCATGGAGACCGTCGCAGCGATCATGCGCTGGATGCGGACCGGCAGGCCTTCGGGGCGGGTGTAGTTGGTGACGCGTGCCTTGAGGCTGCGCGCCTTGCCCACATAGATGACACCGCCTTCGGCATCGAGCATGCGATAGACGCCCGGCGCCGCCGGCAGCGTCTTGACGAAGGCGCGGATGACCTCCGGGCCAGAGGGCGGCAGGACAGGCGCTTCGGTCATGATCGGGGCGTCGGGCCACGGCGGGCCGGATAGTCGAGATGCTTGCCACCGTCGAGGGCGAGCATCTGGCCGGTAAAGGAGGGCATGGACAGGATGGCAAGCACACCCCTCGCGACCTCCTCGGGGTCGGCATTGCGCATGAGGGGGAGGGCCGCGATCGATTGCTCGAAATCCTCCTGGCTCTGTCCCTTGTGCGGCAATACCGGCCCGGGACCGATGGCGTTGACGCGAATGGCGGGCGCCAGGGACTGGGCCAGGGTCCGGGTGGCTGTCCAGAGCACCGACTTGGAGAGGAAATAGCTGAAATAGGCCGGACTGGGATGGAGTACGCGCTCGTCGACGATGTTGACGATATTGCCCTCGGTGCCCTGCGGGAGCTGCGCCGCGAAATCGCGGGCCAGGAAGATGGGGGCCTCGGCGTGAACGGAAAAATGGGCGTCCCAAAGCGCCTCGTCGATGTCTCGGGCGCTGTCGGGCTCGAAGGTCGAGGCATTGTTGACCAGCGTGGTGATCGGCCCGAGGAGGCGCGACGCCCTTTCGACCAGCCGGCCGCGCTCGTCCCGACGGGCGAGATCTGCCTGCAGGATGTCGGCCCGGCCGCCGGCCTCCTGGATGCGGTGCCTAAGTTCCCGGGCGCCTTCGTGATCGGACCGGTAGTGGATCACCACCGCGTGCCCGTGGCCAGCAAGTGCAGTGACGATGGCGGCGCCGATGCGGTCGCTGGCGCCGGTGACAAGGGCCACTGAAAGGGGCTGATTCGACGAGGATTGGAGCGGTGTGGACATTGGGCGGACCATAGGCCGGAACGGGCGGGCGCATCAATCGGGCAGGCAGTAAAATGCCGATTACGAGGTGAGGGCGTCAGCCTGTGGCAGCAGGGTTTTGTACTATGCGGGGCGCCGAAACAGGCGTAGCCTCATAATGTTGCGAGGCGGGAGGCCTTGCGCAAGAGAGGGGGACTAGCATGGACGTTATCGTGCCCATTCTGGTGCAACTGATCGCCGGCGGTGCCGGCGGCAATGTCATCGGGCAATTGGCGAAGCAACTCAACCTCGGCACTGCCGGCAACAGCATTGTCGGTGCCATTGGCGGGCTGGCCGGAACCTGGCTGGCCGGAATGATTCCGGGTCTCGATTCGATGGTGGGTGCAGCCGCTGGCGCAGCGGGGACCGCGGGGTCGCTTGACCTCGGCGCGCTGGCCGGGCAGGGGGCTACCGGTCTGGTTGGTGGCGGATTGCTGACCGCGATTGCCGGCCTCATCAAGTCGGCCATGGCGAAGAGCTGAACCTTGCAATAGGCTTGGGGCGCCCCGCGGCGGCGTTGCGGGGCGCTTTTGATTCGAGTTTTTCATGTCCCTCCATTCACAGCGCGCCGACCAGGTTGGGCGCGCCATCATCCTCACCATCACGACGATCGGGGTTTTCGGCATCCAGGATGCCGTTGCCAAGATGCTGGTGCAGGACTATTCGCCCTTCCAGATCACGATGATGCGCTATTGGGGCTTTGCGGCCTTTGCGCTGTTCCTGGTGGCGCGGCAGGCGCCGCTGCGGCAGGCGCTGCACACACGGGCGCCGAGGCTGCAAATCCTGCGCGGAGTACTGCTGATGGCCGACATCTGGTTCTTCGCGCTGGCCCTGCAAACCGTGCCGCTGGGCGAACTTCAGGCCATCGTCATCGTCTATCCGTTGCTGGTGACGTTGTTCGCCATTCCAGTGCTGGGCGAAAAGGTCGGCATGTTCCGGTTTGCGGCGGTGGGGGCGGGGTTCGTCGGAGCGCTGGTGATCATGCGGCCGGGCGGAGTGCCGCTCGACTGGGGCGCCGGCTTCGCTCTGGCTTCGGCGGCGCTCTACGCGCTCTATATCGTGATTACGCGCAAGGTGGCGGCCATCGACAGCGCGGCGACCAGCATGACTTATGCGGCCCTGGTCGGACTGGTGCTGTCGACCGGGGTGGGCGTGTTCTTCTGGCAGGAAATGGGTTGGACCGATCTGCTGCTGGTGGTCGTCGTGATGGCCACCACCTGCGCCGGTCATGGCCTGATGACCATCGCCCTCTCGATGGCGCCAGCCAGCGTTTTGCAGCCGTTCAACTATTTCTCGCTGCCTTGGGCCATTGTGCTCAGCATCGTCGTGTTCGGGCAATGGATCGATGCGATCTCGCTGCTTGGCGCGGCCATCATCGTGGCGGCGGGCCTAGTGGTCATGGCGCGCGAGAGGGCGCGCCAGGTGCCCAAGGTTACGCAGGAAGCCGTGCCCGCCGTCGAATAGGCGGCCTTGAACTGGACGGGCTGCAGGGGCATGTGTTTTCACTGATTGGAGACGCGCGATGATCTGGCTAATCGAAATCGCCCTGGTTCTGCTGCTGGTTGGCGGTGGCTGGACGATGCTGACGCGCAAGGGGCGGGAGAACCGGCGCGAGGCGCTGACCATGCGCCGGGTCGATGCCTATATCGAAACGATCAGACGCGAGCGAAAGAGCCCAGAACTGGTCGCCATGAGCGACATGGAACTGCGTGACCTGCTGCATTCGGGTGCGCGGAATCTGAAAGTGGCTGAGCAGCGTAAGAGCTGGATCGTGCTGGGTTGTGGCGTGGCCAGCGTTCTGCTGGCGGCCTTGGCGGGCAGCCAGGAGGGGTGGGCGGGATTCGCCGCCATTGCCGCCCTCGGCGCCATTGCGACCTATGGGACAAACGAATTCTTGTCGCGTCGCATGCGCGCGCCGCTGGAAAAGCGCGGCATAGAGATCGATCGGCTCATGGTCGAATAGAGCCAATGACAAAGCCGCCCGTGGGCGGCTTTGTGCAAATTGGGAGGCAATCAGTTGCCCACGCAGAAATAGCCATTGGGACCGTTGAAGCAGACCTGGGCACCCGGATTGCTCGGGTAGACGGGCCGCGGCCACGGATCCCAGTGCGGCGGACGCGGCGGGCGTGGGTTCCAGTGCGGCGGCCGAGGCGGGCGGGGATTGTGCCAGTCGTCCCAGTCATCATTCCAGCTCGGACGGTCGCTGCGCAGGTAGTTGGCGGAGACCCAGCCATCGGGGCCGCGCTTTTCGACATAGCACCAGCTGCCGCGGCAATATTGAACGTCGACGCGCTCGCCGCGATGCAGCGTATCGATCCGGGGATAGCCGATGCCGGGGCCGGTGCGCACATTGACGCTGCCGGTGGCAATGGCTGGGGCGGCGGAGGCCGCCACGGTGGTCGCGATGACGGCCAGAGTGGCGAGGCCGGATGCGATGAGTTTGTTGCGGAGGGCCATGATAATGTCCTTTCCCTGTGAGTGGCTTTGACGCCTTGGTCTTAAGGAAACAACATGGCGCATGAACCCAAGCTGAACGGGGCCCGGTGAGCAGCCGTCGTGCTAAAAGCGCAAAAGCTCGACGAAACGGCCCAGCGCCTCGCCGAATTTCTTGCGCTGCTTGGGTTTGAGCTCGCCCAGAAGTGCTTCTTCGAGCTGTGCCCAGTGATCGGCCAGGGCATTGCGCAGGCGGACACCACGTTCGGTCAGCGCCAGGCCAGGTAGCAATTCCGGGCCCACGGCCTGGCGAGTGACGAGGTCGCGGCTCGCCAGCCGTTCTATCCGTCCCGTGAGCATATCCGCGGAAAGGCCCAGCTCGTCGGCCAGGTCGCTTTCCGTCGTGCCGGAGCGACCAAGCACGAACAGGATGGCATCGTCGCCCGGCTCGAGACCCTTGTCGACGACAGGCACGGTCAGTGCCCTGTGCGCGAGTTGGCCGGCTTCGATGAGCCTGTAGAGCGCGGAGCGGGATGAGGGTCTGGACATAGGCGGGAAAATAGTCCGATCTCCTTGTCGCCGTCGATTGGGCATCCATCCTATCGTTAATCAGGCAACGACCAAGGGTTGTTATTGTTCACCCAGCGCAGATGAGTTATGCGTCCATTGACCTATTCCGGACGAACGGATTCGCCATGACGCAGGATCTTTCGCGCATCCGTGCCTTTGTGCAGGTGTTTGACGCCGGGGGATTTTCCGCTGCGGCGCGACAGCATGGGCGTTCCAAAGCACTGCTCAGCAAGTATGTAACCGACCTTGAAGACTATCTGGGTGTGCGGCTGATGAACCGTACGACGCGACGCCTGAGCCTGACCGAAGCCGGTGAGGCCTACTATCGTGAGGCATCCAGCCTGCTGCAGCAGTTGGACGATCTCGACGCCACCATTGCCGACCAGACGGCGGAGCCACGCGGCCTGTTGCGCGTGTCGGCGCCGCGCAATTTCGGCGAAAGCACCCTGGCGCCGGCAATCTTTGCGTATCTTGCCAAGCACCCGAAAGTGACGCTCGATCTCCGGCTGGAGGATCGCTATGTGGACCTGGTGGACGAGGGCATCGATGTCGCCCTGCGCATCTCGACCCTGGCCGATTCTTCGCTGATTGCACGCAAGATTGCCGACATGCACCTGGTCATGGGGGCGTCTCCTGACCTGCTCAAACGGGTGGGCACGCCCAAGCATCCCGAGGACTTGCGGCACCTGCCCTGCATTGTCGATGTCAATCTGCAGGGCCAGTCGAACTGGCGCTTTTCGGAGGATGGCAAGACCATATCGGTGCCCGTCAATGGGCCCGTACGGGTGAACTCGCCGTTGGCCGCGCGCACCGCCGCGATCATGGGCCTCGGTTTTGCCGGATTGCCCTCCTATCTGGCCGAACCGGCGGTCAAGTCGGGTGAACTGGTCCCCGTCCTTGCGGACTATGTGCCGACCGGGCAAACCCTCCAGGCCGTCTATCCGCACCGGCGTCATCTCGCCGGCAAGGTGCGGGCGCTGATCGATCATCTGGTGGAGTGGTTCGCCATCCATCCCGTCCACTAGGGGCAGCTCTTGAAGCGATTTCTTCCAAGGATGCTCGGCGCTGCGGGCGTCGCGCTGGGCCTGGTGCAACCTGTCTTCGCCCATCCGCACATCATGATCGATGCCAAGGCGATGGTGCGCTTCGACGACCAGGGACGCGTTGCCGGTGTCACGCACAGCTGGACCTTCGATACAGCCTTTTCCGTGTGGATGGTGCAGGGGCTCGACACCGATGCGGACGGCACGGTCAGCCCACAAGAGATGCAAGACCTCGCCAACGAGAACATGGTCGGGCTCGGCGACTTCCACTTCTACACCTATGCCGGCGAGGACATGGTGTTCACGGCCGTGGGCGACCAGGGCATGATCTACGCGGACAACCGGGTTACCCTCAACTTTTCGCTGGACGCCGTCACCCCGCAAGCGCCGGGCGAGCGGTTTGAGCTGGGCATCTATGACCCCGAATATTATGTCGCGATCACCGTCAAGGATGCCGCCGACGTGATGCTGGACAATTCGCCCGAGGGCTGCCTGGCACGGCTTGAGCCGCCGGTGCCCATGGCCCCGGAGATCGAGGAACGGCTCTACGCACTCGGCCCCGAGGTGCTGGAACTGCCACCCGACCTGGCAGCGGCGATGCGCGGCACGCAGGGGCTGGTGGTGATTTCCTGCGGCGCTGCGGCGGTGGCCACCACGGCAATCGACGCGGTCAACGATGTGGCCGCGGCCAAACCGTCGGTCCCCTTCGGCGGGCCGCCGCCCGAAGTCGGCCTCAACCTGCCGCGCAGCGGTTTCTTCGGCTGGCTGCAGGACCAGCAGCGGAATTTCTATGCCGCGCTGACGGCGGCGCTCGACGCCCTGCGTACGGACTGGACCGCCTTCTGGGTACTTGGGGGCCTTAGCTTTCTTTACGGCATCTTCCATGCCGCCGGGCCGGGGCATGGCAAGGTGGTGATCTCGTCCTATGTGCTGGCCAATGAGAGCCAGTTGCGGCGCGGCATCGTGCTCAGCGGCCTCAGCGCGCTGATGCAATCGCTGGTGGCGATCGGCTTCGTGCTGGTGCTGGCGGGCATATTGAACCTGACCAGTACGGCCATGGGCGAGGCCGCGCACTGGGTCGGCGTCGTCTCCTACGCCATGGTGGCGCTGCTGGGCCTGTGGCTGGTGCTGCGCAAGGTGTTCGGCTGGGGCCATCACCACCACGATCACGCCGGTCATGATCATCACCATCACGATCATGACCATCAACATCAACACCACAACCATGATCACCACGACCATGCTGGCCACAGCATGCACCATGCGGTGGGCCCCGGGGATATCCGCGGCAATTGGCGCGAACAGTTGGGCGTCGTTCTGGGCGTGGGTCTCCGGCCGTGTTCGGGCGCACTGGTGGTCCTGGTCTTTGCACTGTCGCAAGGCTTGTTGGCTGCAGGCGTCGCGTCGGTACTGCTGATGGGTCTGGGCACCGCCATCACCGTGGCGGCACTCGCGACGCTGGCGGTGACGGCCAAGGGCCTCGCGGGGCGGATAGGTGGGGCCGACAGCGCCGTAGCGCGGAGGATCGTCTGGTGGGCTGAACTGCTCGGCGCGGTAGGTGTCCTCGGCTTCGGCGTGCTGTTGCTGGTGGCCAGTCTCTGAGCCGGATCACCGGGAGCGGCGCGACCCATCGCCGCTTTGCCTCCTTGCGGTAAATGGCTATGGTGCTGCCAATTCTGGAACATTTCCAAACTGGCTCGCCATGTCCGTGACCCTTCCGCCCGACCATCCGCCCGTGCCGCAGCAGAAGATCGGCGTGCTGCTGCTTAACCTCGGCACGCCCGATGCGACCGACTATTGGAGCGTGCGGCGGTACCTCAAGGAATTCCTCTCCGATCCGCGGGTGATCGAGACCAACAAGCTGATCTGGTGGCCAATCCTCAACCTGGTGATCCTCTCGTTCCGGCCGCAGAAGAGCGGGCATGCCTATGCCCAGATCTGGGACAAAGAGAAGAACGAAAGTCCGCTGCGGGTCATCACCCGCGAGCAGACCGAGGCTCTGGCCCAGCGCCTTGAGGGCGATGGCGTCATGGTGGAATTCGCCATGCGCTATGGCAATCCCTCGACCCAGAGCGTGCTGGAAAAAATGCAGAAGGCGGGGTGCCAGAAGATCCTGCTGGTGCCGCTCTATCCGCAGTATTCGGCGACGACGACCGCGACTGCCAATGACAAGGCTTTTGACGCGCTCAAGACCATGCGCTGGCAACCGGCGGTGCGCACGGCGCCGGCCTATTTCGACGACCCGGCCTATATCAAGGCACTGGGCGACTCGATCCGCGAGGGCGTCGAAAAGCTCGATTTCGAACCGGACCTGGTCATCACCTCCTATCACGGCATGCCGGTGGAATATCTCAAGCGCGGCGACCCCTACCATTGCCAGTGCTTCAAAACCACGCGGCTGCTGCGCGAATATCTGGGCTGGGAGAAGGAGCGCCTGATGGTGACCTTCCAGAGCCGGTTCGGGCCCACCGAATGGCTGCAGCCCTATACCGACAAGACGCTCGAAGCCCTGCCGGGCAAGGGCGTCAAGAAGGTGGCCATCCTGGCGCCGGCCTTCCATGCCGACTGTATCGAGACGCTGGAAGAGATCGCTATGGGCGGCAAGGATACGTTCATGGAAGCGGGCGGGGAAAACTTCGCCTATATCCCCTGCCTCAATGCCTCGCCCGGTGGCATGGATTTTGTCGAGTCCATGGTGCGGCGGGAGCTAGCGGGCTGGCTCTGACCTCTCCCTTTGAAGGTCTACCCCCACCCTAGCTCTGCTACGGCCTTTGGCCTAGCGACGCTACTGCCCCGCCACTCGTGCATACCACTCGTGGCCTTCTCGGCTCAAATCTCTCCGCTGGAGAGATTTGCCCTGCGGGACGCCTCGAAGCCCACAAGGGGGAGGGAGCCGATGAACACCAGCACTGCAGTCCTGCGCCTCCCTCCCCTTGATGGGGAGGGACCGAGGGTGGGGTGACTTCACCACCCCGGCCCGTTGAAATCCGGGGGCGTGACGTTCACGAGACCGCGGCCGGTGAGGTAGCTCCGGTCGACCCAGCCGAAATCGGGGATGCGGCACCATTGGGTGGACCCGTTGGGCCAGAGCGGGTGGCCGCCATCGCCGAACCAGGTGCCGGTGTCGCTGTCGCTATCGACCTGGGTGCAATAATCGACGGGGATGTCCTCGCCGTCGCGGACATAGCCCACGACGTGGAAGCGATCGTCCGGCCCGGCATGGACGGCGATAGTGCCGCCGGTGACGCGGGCGGTGATGGTGATGGCCTGGGCAGGCGTGGCGAGGGCCAGGGCGGCGAGGGCCGCGAGGGTGAGTTGTGCAAGGGCGCGCATGGGAGCCTCCTTAGCGTCTGCCCTCTCAATGTTCCAGAGCCGTGGCGGGTTCAAGGCATGCGGTCGATCCGCGTCCCCGTATCGACCGCGCCCTTCTTGAGATGGGCATAGCGCTCCTCGAAGTGAAGGCTCGCCGCGGTGAGGCGCGCAACATAAATGGTGAGGTCGGCCTGGCTCATCGGGCCGTCGGTGTTGACCTGAAAGAAACGCGGCAGGTCGGGATGGCGGCGAAACAGCCGCCGGGCGACGAGGACCAGCCCGTTGAGGGTGAACAGGGTGTGGCTGTCCACCGGGCCCTTGGGCTTGGCGTAGCGCAGAGCGTAGTTGAAGGCCGCCAGTTCCTTCTCGAAGCGGTTATAGGCGTCGATGGCTTTGGGGCCGAGATTGGGTGTTGTCATGGTGTCCTCGCTTGTTTCGGGCATTGTGCACCCGGTCGGAGCGACGGGGATAAACCCGATGGTGGACATATGGACGCGCGAAAATCGCGCACCGCCACACGGCTTGCGCTTTCGCTGGTGTTCCTCGGGGAGGAACGGGTAACGGGCGGCCTTTGACTCAAGCCTGGTATTCAGAAGGGAGCCACAGGCCGCCCGTCACGGCATCGGCTTGCTTAGGGGGCCCGGTCTCAGGCGGTACCTTTGGGGTCCGGCTGCCAGCGCATCGATGCTGCCCTGTATTTGGTACCGGTCGTCCGGGTCCCGCTTTCGGCGGAGCCCTTCCAGCCGGCGTCAGGCGGCACCGAAGTTTTCTACCCACGCAGGAGAGCGCCCCTCTCCCCGGCCTCCCCACCCGGCCCTGCGTGGGGGCCGCGTAACGGCGGGGATGGGGGGAGAATAGGGGAGGGCTTTGGGGGCGGGGATAAAGTTCTTGTGCGCCGGCGCCATCCTCCCCCTGGCGGGGAGGGTAGCGCAGCTGGCCGAAGGCCTAGCGAAGCTGGGAGGGGGGCGACCGGCAGGATTGCAGGACTGAGCGCGCCAATCCCCACCTAGCTCCGCAGGCCCTACGGCCAAGCTGCGCTCCGCCACTCGCGCATAGCGCTCATGGCCTTCTAGCTCAAATCTCTCCACCGGAGAGATTTGCCCTTCGGTACGCGTCGAAGCCCGTCAAGGGGGAGGATGCGCAGGAGCCGAGACCTCAGTCCCTTACCCCACGCCACGATCTGGCCCTTACCCTCCCGGTTCAAAACCGCCCCTGCTCCCTTATGGCAGTCTCGATCTCCGCTTCGAGGCCGGGGTGGGCGGCGATGGCGCGCGCCAGGAGGGCGGTATTCACATGGTCCACGGCAACCGCAAGGTCATGGGCGCTGGCGCGATAGTCCGCCTCCGGCAACCCGGCCTTGAGCGCGGGCAGGATGGCTTGCAGTGTTCGATTGGCATCGAAGGCAGTGCGCACCATGGTGCGGGCGAGTTCGATGTTCATGGCAGCCTCCTCTTGCTCCCCCTACTCGGATCGTCACCCTCGGGCTTGACCCGAAGGCGTTGCACTTCCCGGATACCCCCACCCGGCCTCCCCCTGAAGAAGGGGGAGGAGAAGGGTTGGGACCGTCACCGGGATCACGTCTCTCCCGATGCGCTCCTCCCCCTATCAGGGGGAGGTTGGGTGGGGGTTCTAATACCTCACCCCGCGCCTGGCCACGATCTGCGCAATCCGCTCCGTGTCGCTGGCGCCGAGATACCGCCCGCGTTCGAGGATTTCGAGCACGTATTCCTCATAGGTCAGCCCGATCAGCGCGGCGCGCTGGGCGCGGAGCTTTGCCACGTCGAACGGCGCGTCGAAGGCGCGCTTCTTGGCCGCCGCCCACTCGAAATAGCGGCCAATGCCCCCGCCATTCGCGCATAGCGCTCATGGCCTTCTGGTCTTGAAAAGCTCCACGGGAGCTTTCCATCCGGCTATGCCGGACCGCCTGCGAAGCCCCAGGGCGGGGTGTAGCTGTCATCATCATCAAGCGGCGGGCCGCCGTTGGAGAGGAGCGCGGTGGTCATGCGGCGGAGTGTGGCGCCGGACGGGCGGGGTGTCCAATGAAGGGTTTTTATTGGGGGGATAGGGTGGGGTTATCGGCGGTGCGCTGCCGTGTGGGCGCCTTAGTTGCTATCGCCCCAGCGGTGCTGAATAAAGCCTAGCACCAGCCGTATCGCGTTTCCGGCAGCGGCTTCCTGAACATCGTCGGACTTCTTGTCCGCGAAGTCGCAGATTCCCTTCGCCATTCCAAACCGAACTTGTCGCGCATAGCAGGAAGTCACGAGTCCTCCTGTCTCCATCTCTCCACCAACCGCCTTTCCGTTTGCTGCTAGGATAGTGTTTCTAAACAACTCATCGTCGACAAGCTTCTCGCCGGTGAGTATAGGCCCAACGAAAACCTTGTGCCCTAGCCTTTCAAAATCCGCAGCAGATGCATGGCCATAGGATACCAGTCTGGCTTCTGCCGGTATTCTGTCACCTCGAAATTGCATTATGCCGTCTTTTATCTTCGCTGGTTCGTATAGGGTGAACTGTTCAGCAATGATAACATCTGCCAACTGTTGCGTTTTTCGGTCTACGCCGAAGCATATGCCTACTGATATGGCCATCTCTATTTCGAAAGAACTCAGAAAATCATGGGCCACCCTTTGACTGCCATGCATTCCCGACGAACCCATACCAGTGCGGACATGAACAACGTGTACACGGTCATACATCGAATAGACGTTGTAGGTACCCTCGGGCCCCACTAGCTTTCCAGCCGGAAGAAAATTGTGCTGAGCTAGCTGAGCCTGAAGGACAGCATCTTCAAGATTTGTCGCCGTAAAGATGGCAATTCGCACTCTGTTCACCTTGATAAGGGTTTCCTGACTAAGTGTACCTGCAAATGCACTGTCCCGGCTGGCTCTACCCGCAATCGCATTCCGTATCTTTTCAGCGAACAATGTGGGGTCGGGTACTAGCCCCCCCGCGCCGGTGCTTTGAAAAGGGAACTTCCGAAGCTCGGACTTAAGGTTGTCCGAAGTTGGGGCAAGTACTCTGTCGACTATCTTGAGCTTGTTGGTGATCGATTGGAATAAATGATCCTTCATCTCGACAAAACGGAACAAGTTCTGATCTGACGCCAATGTATTGAATATTCTCTCGAACTCTGGGCGTACTACAACGTCCGAGAGGCCGAGTTGAGATAATAGGGTGAAATTTATCTCTATGTCGTAGAATGGAAAATGGTCATAGTTCTCCACAAGATGGTCCGCATAGACCCCAGTCGGCGAAACTGCGGCATGTACTTCCTGATAATGCGCTGAAAATACTCTAGAGGACAAATTTCCTAGTCTTTGAGAGACCATAGGTTGTGGGTGAATATCCTGCTTTAAATACACACCGTAGGTTGCCCCCATGGGCCTATCGATAAGCGTGCCCGTGACGAAGTCTCTTTGACTTTTGGCGAAGTTAACTTCTTCCGCCGAGAATGTATTTCCTACCGTTCCTACGGTTGCGAGAATAGAAAGCTCTCGTTTGATGTGGCGCGTCGTACCTAGGTCTGGCGAAACTTTGTACGCGTCCGAAAGTATTTTTTGCTTTTCTTTTTTAAAGTAATTCGAGAAATGACTGCGATTCTCAGAATAGAAATCCCGCCGACTTTCCAGGAATGTGGACAGGTCGGGAAACTGACTGGACAGGTTTAGCCTTTTGCTGTGCACCAAGCTTGTGAGTAGACGGAGCAAGTCGGCGCGAGAATGAAAGAGTTCGTGAGCCTGACCAAACGGCGCCGTCAATGTGCCTGCTGTCATGAGCGCACTTATTCGAATGAACCGTGCAAATTCATCCAGCGTGATCCGTGCTCCTCGGATCAGCATCAATTCCCGATTTACATAGTGAAGAAACAGGGATTGGAACGGAGTTGTCAAAGGTCGGACTTGTCGATGCCAGCAAATACATACTGGGACCAACTATCAAACATAACAAAATCGTTTGGCAAGGTGCCGAGGGGGCGCCAATTCAGGTTTCGATAGCCCAATCTATGGTTATCAACTGCAAACCTGGGAACGTTAACGCACGCGACAACGCCCAGCGCCTTCGTCCTCATTTGGCTGTAGTCATCGCGGACAAAGCCAAGAAACTTGGGCTTAAAATCAAAACTGTGAGAGTTGCCGACAAATTTATGCAGAAAGTCATGCACTTCGCGTTCAATTGCAAAGTTGAATCCAACGCCTGTTTTGTCAAACAAATTCAAATCATCTTCACGAAAATGCCCATGAAGTCCTATTGTTACGGAATCTTTTAGATATGAGTGCTTTTCATCATACTCTGACGGCTCAAACGTCAGGACATGACCGTCGTTAACTAAAAGAATGAACGATGTAACTGGGACGTAGTTTCTCTTCCTTTTTAATCTTGGATTTAGCCAAGACAGTCTTAGGGTTTTAAGTAGATGAATTGGGTAATGTAAGTAATTATAGTACCCTGATCTTATTGTCAGTGGGAGGGATGACTTGTGTATATGGAGCGTGGGTTCATTCTGTAGCTGTCGGCGGCGATTGAAGCCTATATACACATGCCTATAAGCGTGTGGGTAAGTATCGGACAGCGATTTAAGTGCAAATGTGGACGCGGCGAAACGGTAGAATCTCGTTTTCTTGGGCGAATTGACAATGTCTGTCGCGATCCTAGCGTGGACCGTTTTGTGTGGGGTGAGCCCTGTTGGGGCCGCCCCAAACTCAGGATGCTCGGCGATACATTCAGCAATTTCCTTGGAGGTCGCGGGCCGGCCTATGGTCCGGAGCGCGTCCTCAACCATGTCCAACAATCGTTTGGGTTGAGTCGACCCCATGACTTCAATGGCCTCTGGCGGGCGGAGCGAAGTTCCGCAACCTTGACAAGAAATATCGTCTGAATACTGCGGTCAAGCCTATGAACGCTCCGTGAATCATACTCGTTCCACAAATTGCGGGGATAAGGGTCAGCTAACATCGCCAGTAAGGGTATCGAGCTCCATCTCCCGCAGCCGTTTGACCTCATCGCGCAGTCGCGCCGCCTTTTCGAATTCTAGGTTCGTCGCAGCTTCCCGCATTTCGCGTTCCAGGTCCTTGATGACCGTGGCGAGGTTGTCGCCGGTGACGGTCTTTTCTTTCCCGTCCTTGCCCTTGCCGATGCTGACCGTGACGTGGTCGCGTTCGGCGGTGGAGTCGATGATGTCGTTGATGCGGGCTTTCACCGACTGCGGCGTGATGCCGTTGGCCTCGTTATACGCGATCTGCTTTTCGCGGCGGCGGTTGGTTTCGGCCAGGGCGCGTTCCATCGAGCCGGTTTCCTTGTCGGCATAGAGGATCACCTTGCCGTCGACATTGCGCGCGGCGCGGCCGATGGTCTGGATCAGCGAGGTTTCGGAGCGCAGGAAGCCTTCCTTGTCGGCGTCGAGAATGGCGACGAGGCCGCATTCGGGGATGTCGAGGCCTTCGCGGAGGAGGTTGATGCCCACAAGGACATCGAAAGCCCCAAGACGAAGATCGCGAATAATCTCGATGCGCTCGATGGTGTCGACGTCCGAATGCATGTAGCGCACGCGGATGCCCTGTTCGTGCATGTATTCGGTGAGGTCCTCGGCCATTTTCTTGGTGAGGACGGTGACCAGCGTGCGGTAGCCGGCCTTGATGGTCTGGCGGATCTCGTCGATGACGTCGTCGACCTGATGGGTGGCCGGGCGGATTTCGACGGGGGGATCGATCAGGCCGGTGGGGCGGATGACCTGTTCGGCGAAGACGCCGCCGGTCTGTTCCATTTCCCAGGAGCCGGGCGTGGCCGAGACATAGACCGATTGCGGGCGCATGGCGTTCCACTCCTCGAAGCGGAGGGGGCGATTGTCCATGCAGCTCGGCAGGCGGAAGCCGTATTCGGCCAGGGTCGCCTTGCGGCGGAGGTCGCCGCGATACATGGCGCCGAGCTGGCCGATGGTGACGTGGCTTTCATCGACGAAGACCAGGGCATTGTCGGGCAGGTATTCGAAGAGGGTCGGCGGCGGCTCGCCGGGCTTGCGGCCGGAAAAGTAGCGCGAATAGTTCTCGATGCCGGCGCAGGAGCCGGTGGCTTCCATCATTTCGAGATCGAAGAGCGTGCGCTGTTCGAGGCGCTGGGCTTCGAGGAAGCGGCCGGCGCCGTTGAGTTCCTGGAGGCGCGCGGCGAGCTCGGATTTGATGAGTTTGAGCGCCTGGTTCATCGTGGTGCGCGGCGTCACGTGGTGTGAATTCGCGTAGATGCGGATGAAGGTGAGGTCGGCCGATTTCTTGCCGGTCAGCGGATCGAATTCGGTGATGGACTCGATCTCGTTGCCGAAGAGCGAGACGCGCCAGGCGGCGGCCTCGTAGTGGGCCGGGAAGATCTCGACCGTGTCGCCGCGCACGCGGAACGTGCCGCGCACGAAGCCGGTATCGCCGCGCTTGTATTGCAGGGCGACGAGCTTGGCGAGCAGCTGGCGCTGGTCGATCTGCTGGCCCTTCTGCACGTCGATGGTCATGGCGGTGTAGTCTTCCACCGAGCCGATGCCGTAGATGCAGGAGACCGAGGCGACGATGATGACGTCGTCGCGTTCGAGGATCGCGCGCGTGGCCGAGTGGCGCATGCGGTCGATCTGCTCGTTGATGGTGGATTCCTTCTCGATATAGGTATCGGTGCGCGGGACGTAGGCCTCGGGCTGGTAGTAGTCGTAGTAGGACACGAAATACTCGACCGCATTGTCCGGGAAGAAGCCCTTGAACTCGGAATAGAGCTGGGCGGCGAGGGTCTTGTTGGGCGCCAGGATCAGCGCCGGACGCTGGGTCTGGGCGATGACCTGGGCGGCAGTGAAGGTTTTGCCCGAGCCGGTGACGCCGAGCAGGACCTGGTCGGTCTCGCCATTGTTGATGCCTTCCACCAGCTCGGCAATGGCGGTGGGCTGGTCGCCGGCGGGGACATAGTCGGTGGCGAGGCGGAAGGGCTTTGAGGCGCCGGATTTCGCGGGGCGCTCGGGGCGATGCGGCACCCAGGGGGCGGAGCCTTCCACTTCCTTGCGGCCATGGAGAATGATCTGCTCGAGCGCCTTCACCGTGGCAGTGACGCCGACGGTCTGGGCGTTTTCGAGGGATTCGTTCTTGCGGGCCTTGTTCTTTTTCACCGAGGCATCGAGCGCTTCGCGCAGCTTGGCCTGGGTTTCCGGATCAGCGGCGGCGGTGCGGGATATGTCGCGGGCGGTGAGGGGCTTGCTCGGGACGTGGCCGAAACCGGCCTGCGGCGCCTCGCCCATGCCATCGAAATCGACGCGATCGACGGAGTTGATCTTGGTCTTGCCCACGCGCGTGGACATGCCGGTGGCGGTGTCGTTGTTGGACTTGGTGGTGCGGCGCTTTTCGAGCGGGGTCTTGGGCGCGGCGGCTTCCTTCTCGGCCGCATCGGCGCGGTCGAGCGCGCGCTTGTTCTTCATGCGCTCGGCATAGAGTGGCTTGGACGCCTGGAGGTCCTCGGCCTTTTCGATCTCGGCGAAGAACTCGTCGATGGAGAATTCGGCCTTGCCGGGGCGGGTCGATTTGGGGGCCATGGCGCGCTCGCGGGGGTCAGCATGAGGGGCGGGTACAGATGAACCCATAGATGGGGGCTCTGTCACGCAATGTCAGCAGGGGAATGGATCACGGTTGTTAGCACGACGCGAACGGAATGGGAACGGGGGTGGGGAGTGCCGATGTGCAATTAGGACCTATTTGCAAGTGAAATGGGGGAAGGAGGGGACGGGGCCCGGGAGCGGGAGGGTGGGAGAGGGAAGGGTGGGAGAGGAAACGGGAGAGGAAACGGGAGGGGGAACGGGTGGAGGAACGGGTGGAACTTGGACGGTTATGACACAGGCGGAGGCCTTGTGTTTAGGTCGAAGGGTCGGCGCCGGCTAGGCAGCGGCGCTTGGCTCCCGTAGCATCCCGCGCATAGGGGGCAAGATGGCGTTTGGCATTTTCATCCATCGGGCGGATTCGGTCTATGAGGACGATCCGGCACACCACTACCAGTTTCCTGCCTTGTATTATTCGCGGGCGGCCAAGTTCCTCGGTGACTGGATCGTCTACTACGAACCGACCAAGGTGCGAAGGTCCAAGGGCTACTATGCTATCGCCAAGGTGGCCGACATTGTGCCGGACCCAACCGCGCATGGTATGTTCCTCGCCTTGATTGAGCCGAACTCCTATCTCGAATTTTCGTCGCCCGTGCCATACGTTGCTGGCGACGGCCATGTCGAAACCGGCCTGCTGAACGAGGCCGGACGGGTATCCGGACGAGCCCAGGCGGCTGTGCGGCCGCTTTCGGCCCACGACTTTGGGCGCATTGTCGACTTGGGTCTCGTCGATGCGGACGCTCTGCTGCCGCGTGTCGGTGTGATGCCCGGCGACGGGCTCAGAACGGAAATCGACGAGGAGATGCAGGCGCCGTTCGAAGCCGAGCGACAGCGGGTCGAACGCCTGACCTCGAGGGTCGTTCGGGACCGGGTGTTCCGGAGCCTCGTGCTGCGCGCCTATGACGAGCGTTGCAGCGTCACCGGCCTCAAACTGATCAATGGGGGCGGGCGCGCCGAGGTCGAGGCGGCCCATATCAGGCCGGTGGAGGCCAGGGGGCCGGACCGGGTGCAGAACGGCGTCGCGCTGTCGGGGACCGTGCACTGGATGTTCGACCGGGGGCTCATCACGTTCAGCGATAGTCATGACATCGTGGTTTCCCGGCAGGTCAACGACCGCGACAGCATTGAGAGCCTGCTCAATCGCAGCGGCAAGTTGATCCTGCCGCAGGATGAGCGCAACTGGCCCCATCCGGTATTCCTGGCCTGGCACCGGGAGCATGTGTTCAAGGCGTGAGGCTGGACTCGTCGAATGTCCGTTGCATAGACCATTCAGATTAAATCTGACCATCATTGTCATATTTGAACTTGACAAGAATTGTCCTGTTTAAATATGCCTCTGATGCCGTCTGTCTTGCGGCAAAGGAGAACATCAATGAACCGCGCCCATGGGCGCCGGATTGCCGGCGCTGCATCGATCCTGCTTGCCTTGTCGCCTGTTGCCGCCTTTGCGCAGTCCATCGCCATAACCGACCAGGCGGGGCGCGCGGTGGCGATGGAGAAGCCTGCTGAGCGGATCGTGACCATTCCCATGCCGATGGCCTCGGGCGTCATTGCCATTGATGGCAGCGCCGACAGACTGGTGGGCATGAACCCGCTGTCGCTGACGGCATTGCAGGAAGGCATTCTGGGCCGGATTTTCCCCGAGGCGCTGACGGTGACCGACGCGGTGACGGGGACGGATTTCGTGCCCAATGTCGAGGCGCTGGCGGCGGCCAATCCGGACCTCGTGATCCAGTGGGGCGACCGGGGGCCGGAAATCGTCGATCCGATCCTCAATGCCGGGCTCAATGCGCTGCTGATCTCCTACGGCAATGAGGACAATGCGCGCGAATATATGCGCAATGTCGCTGCCGCCATCGGCAAGTCCGAGCGCAATACTGCGCACGAGGCCTGGCGCGAAGAGGTGCGGCAGGAGATTGCCGCCGTGACCGACGCGCTGGCCGAAGACGAGCGGCCCAATGTGCTTTATCTGGGGCGTTCGCTCTCGGACATTACCGCGACCGGCGCCCCCAACAGCTACCAGAACTGGTCGATTGCCCTCGCCGGCGGCAAGAATGCGGCGGCGGAACTGGAGGGCAACCAGTCGATCAATCGCGAGCAGATCGCGCAATGGAATCCCGACGTCATCCTGCTCAACAGTTTCGAGCCGGAGCTGGACGTGAGCTGGGTCTATGACGATCCGATCCTGTCGCTGACCAAGGCGGCGCAGGAAAAGCGCGTCTATAAGATGCCGCTGGGCGGCTATCGCTGGGATCCGCCGAGCCAGGAATCGCCGCTGACCTGGATGTGGCTGGCTGAATTGCTGCATCCGGAGCTGTTCGACTTCGACCTGCGCGCCGAAATGCGCGACGCCTACAGGACCCTCTACAACTACGAGCTGACCGACGAAGACATCGACGGCATCATCTGGACTTCGTTCCAGGGCGATGGCTTCGGCTACGACCAGTTCGCGGCCAAGTGAGCACGACCGCCGCAAGCGAAGGACTGGCCGCCGGCCAGTCCACCTGGCGCTGGACCGCTACGGTCCTCGGCTTTGCGCTGTTCGTCGCTATGCTGCTGATCAGCCTGGCGGTCAGCGTCTGCGTGGGGCGCTATGCCGTGCCGGTGGACCGGGCAATCGCCATCATCTGGCAGAGCCTCCTCGACCCCACCGCCATGCCCGAGGCCATCGACGAACGCATCGTCTGGCTGGTGCGGGTGCCGCGGGTGATCCTGGCGGCGGTCTGCGGCGCGGGCCTCGCCATTTCCGGCGCGGCGCTGCAGGGCGTGTTCCGCAATCCGCTGGTGTCGCCGCAGGTGCTGGGCATTTCGCAGGGTGCGGCCTTTGGCGGGGCGCTGGCGATCTCGTTCGGCCTCTGGGGTTTTCCGCTGCTGGCGCTGGTCTTCGTGTTCGGCCTCTCGGCGCTCGCACTGGTGGGGGCGATTGCGCGGATCGATGGGCGGACGCAGATCGTCACGGTGATCCTGTCCGGCATGGTGGTGGGGGCGCTGTTCTCGGCCTTCGTGTCGCTGCTGCAGTATTTCGCCGACCCAAATGCCACCCTGCCGGCCATCGTCTACTGGCTGCTGGGCAGCTTTGCCACCGCGACCTGGGAGCGGGTGCTGATTGCGACGCCGGGGATTGTCGTCGGGGTGATCGTGCTCTGGTCGCTGCGCTTCCGACTCAACGTGCTCTCACTGGACGAAGCCGAGGCCAAGAGCCTCGGGGCGCGGCCCGATCTCGAACGCTGGCTGATCTTTGCCATGGTGGCGCTGGTGGTCGGCGCGCAGGTGGCGGTGTCGGGCATTGTCGGCTGGATCGGCCTCGTCATTCCGCATGCCTGCCGGCTGATCGTCGGGCATGACCATCGGAAGCTCTTGCCGGCTTCGGCGCTGCTCGGCGCGGCCTATCTCGTCACCATCGACACGCTGGCGCGGACGTTGACGGCGGCCGAGATTCCGCTCGGCGTGCTCACCGCCATTGTCGGCGCGCCGGTCTTTGCGCTGCTGATCCGCCAGCACTATCGCGAAAAGGGAGCTCGCTGATGATCGGCCTCAACCAGGCTCGGGTGCGTTTCGGCATCCGCACGATCTTTGAAGACCTGAGTTTTTCCGTGCCGCGCGGGGAGTGCATGGCTATTCTCGGGCCCAATGGGCGGGGCAAGACTACGGCACTGCGCTCGATGCTGGGCTTCCAGCGGCTTGATGCGGGGGAGCGGCAGGCGCCCGCCATTGTCGGCTATGTGCCGCAGACGGCTTCGTCGCAGGCGAGCTACACGGTGATCGACGTGGTGGTCATGGGCCGCGCCGCCAGCCTTGGGCTGTTCGGCCAGCCCGGGCCGGAAGATTTCGGCGCTGCCCGCGCGGCGCTGGAGCGAGTGGGTGCGAGCCGGTTTGCCATGGAGCGGTTTGATCACCTGTCGGGTGGCGAGCGGCAACTGGTGCTGCTGGCGCGGGCACTGGCCACGGGCTCGGATGTGCTGGTGCTCGACGAACCGGGTGCGGCGCTGGATCTTGCCAACCAGCAGCGCCTGCTCGGCCTGCTCGACGGGCTGCGGCAGGCGCGTGACAAGGCCATTGTCTTTACCACCCATGACCCCAATCATGCGTTGGCGATTGCCGATACGGCGCTGCTGATGCAGCCCGGTGCGCCGGCGCTCAAGGGGCCGGTGCAGGCGGTGGTGACGCCCGAGCATCTCGAACGGCTCTATGGGGTGCCCATGCGCTTCGTTGCCCTCCACGGAAGCGACGGGGTGGCGCAGCGGGCGGTGCTGCCGGCCTTTGCCGGAGCGCGTGCGGCATGAGTGTGCTGTTCATCCATTCCCACTTCGGACCGGCACCTTCGGGCTATGCCGGGGACGAGCGGGTCACGGTGATCCGCGAGACTGAGCTGACCGACGGGCATATCGATGTCGCGCGGGGCATCATCACGACCACCCATCTCGACCAGATCGGCTGGCTCAAGCATATGCCGGCGGTGACGCGCCTGCTCGAGAGGGGTGGCAACTGGTTCTTCAACGGGCATGTGCTGCGTCGCTTCCTGCCTGGCCTCGACGTCTATCGCCCGCAGGACAAGCCCAAACGGGCGGATTTTGCGATGGTGCGCCTCACCGAGCATCCGATCTTTGCCGGGATCGAGCAGAGCAGCCTCGAAGAGAACAAAGGTGTCGCGGGTTTCTATGGCCGCGGGCACAATCCGCTGCCAGCGGGGGGCGTAGCGGTCAACGGCATCGGGCCGGATCGCCTGCCCATCGACTGGGAATGGCAGCGTCCGGACGGCGGTCGCATCTTCTCCCATGCGGGCAATGACCTGGGCGGCATGGGCGGGGAGACGGGCCATGGTGCGCTGCTCACCGGCCGCATCATTGCCTGGGCCAATGGAGAGCTGTGATGGCCATTCTCGCGATCCATCCCGGCGCCTATTATCACATCGAGAGTTTCGAGGGGCCGCGTTATGCCGACTATTTCGACGCGCTGGTGCGTCCCGAGAACCTGACGGACACAGACCTCTCGACCTACCAGGTGGTGATCATCCCCTGCCGCACGCCGGCCGACCGGATGATGGCGCACAGGGCGCAACTCGAAGCCTATCTCGATGGCGGCGGGACGATCGTCGCCACCGGGGAAAGCGAGAGCCAGCTGTTTCTGCCCGGCATCAGCTTCACCCCGCAGCCGACCAATTTCTGGTGGTGGCTGACGCCCGGCGCCGACCTCGGGGTGCGGATTGCAGTGCCCGGGCATGACCTTTTCCGCCGCCTCGAACAGCGGGACGTGACCTGGCACCTGCATGGCTGGTTCGACCCGCCCGAAGGTGTTGAGGTTCTTGCCGTCAATGGCGAAGGCAAGCCCATCCTCTATGTGGACGAGGTGACCACACGGGGCCGCATGGTCGTGACCAGCCTCGATCCTTTCTACCATCACGGCAGCCATTTCATGCCGGCGACCACGCGTTTTCTCGATGGCTTCCTGCCCTGGATCCGTGACGCCTTCGACAGGAACCCACCGCAATGATCGATTTTCTCGTCGTCCACGAAGACGGACGCCCGCTCACCTATTCGGTCGAGGACCTCAACCGCTATCACGGCTTCGGCTTTCCGGGCGGGGTGGCCCATGCCTTCAAGGTGATGCAACGGGCGCTGCCGCTGCTGAGCCCGGATGCGCCGCCGGAACGGCGCGAGATCACCATAAGCACGCCGTTCAAGGGGCCGGGGGCGCGTGATGCCTTCGAGATGGTGACGAGGGCCACCACGGGAGACCGCTACACCCTGGACGATGCTCTCCTGGCGCTGGAGCGGGGCGAGGTGCTCAAGGGCTATGTCTTCGTGCTGGGCTACCGGGGCAAGAGCGTGAAGGTGATCATCCGCGAGGGCATTGTGAAGGAGGAATTCATCCTCCTCGGCCGCAAGCCCGGGCGGACGCCGGAGGAGGAGCAACACCTGGCCTGGCTGAAGCAGGATATGGCCGAGCGGCTGCTGCGCCTGCCGGCGGACGAAGTTTACGACCCGGTGTAAGCCGGCGCTATTTGGTGGCGAACCAGAGCGTGTGACGGTCACCCTTGCCATTGGCGCGGGCGCGGACCGTGACTTCATCGACCTGCATGCCGGTCTGTTTCAGGCGCCTGGTGAAGCGGGCGTCGGGGTGCGAGGACCAGATTGCCAGATGGCCGCCCGGTGTCAGGGCCGCGCGGGCCGCAGCGAGGCCGGCGGCGTTGTAGAGCCGATCATTGGCGGGGCGGAAGAGACCATCGGGGCCGTTGTCCACGTCGAGCAGGATGGCGTCGAATGGCTTGCCGGCGCTGATGGCGGTAGCGACATCGCCCAGGTGGATGCGGACGCGGGGATCGTCGAGGCTGTCGCCATGCAGCGGCAGGAGGGGGCCGCGCGCCCAGTCGACGATTTCGGGCACCAGTTCAGCCACTACGATCTCGCTGTCGGCGGCAAAGCATTTGAGGGCGGCGCGCAGGGTGAAGCCGAGGCCGAGGCCGCCGATGAGGATGCGGGCGCCGGCGCGTGCGCCGATGCGGGCGGCGGACATGTTGGCGAGCTGTTCTTCCGAATGGCTCATGCGGCTGTTCATCAGCGTGATGGTGCCGGACATGACCGAGAACTCGGTGCCGCGCTGCATCAACGTCATCGGGCCGCCGCCGGGCATGGTGGTCTCGCCGAGTTTTTGCCAGGGGATCATGGGCGGGCCTTCAGAGCGGAGGAGCGGGAGGGGTAACAGCAAGGGCGGGGGTGGGCAAGGGTCGCCCCGACTGGCCCGGAAGCAAGAGAAGCCGACTTTCTGTTGCCCACAGTGTCGAAGTTCCGCTTTGATATTCGTCGCTTGGGCAGAGGCGGCAGGGGCTGCCAATGGGGGATGAAGAATGAAGATTGCAGGTTGGGTCTTGAGCGTGTTGATCGCGCTGTTTCTGGCGATAGCTTCGGCAACGCCGAAATTCATGGGGATGGAAGCGGCGCTCGAGCCGATGGAAGTCGTCGGGTGGCCCACCAAATATCTGGTGCTGATCGCCTGCATCGAGGTGGGCTGCATGGTGCTGTTCCTGATCCCGCGTACCGCGCTACTGGGTGCGGTGCTGACGACGGGTCTCCTTGGTGCGTCGTTGGCGGCCAATCTCCGGGTCGACAATCCGCTGTTCAGCCATACGCTGTTCTCGATCTACCTGGGCACGGCCGTGTGGGTGGCCCTGTGGCTGCGCGAGGAGCGGGTGCGGACGGTGTTTCCGCTGATGCGATAGGGAAGGGCAGCCGAAAACGCTGCGTTTCTGCTTAAGGGACTATCAGCAGTTAGCGGCTATCATGCGAGCATGTCGCTCAAGTTCTCGGAAGACTCTGTCAATCTTTCGGAGATCGGCTTTCTCGTGGCCGATCCAAGCGAACTTTATCGGGAACTGTTTCGTCGGCTGCTGTTCGGTTTCGGCGCCAAGGTCGTGCACGAGGCGGCCGAGGCGCATACGGCGGCGCGGCTTCTCAATGACCGCGAGGTGGATTTCCTGATCGTGGCGGCGGACCTGCCGGGTCCGGGCAAGGAGCGCAAGCCGGGCAGTGGCATCGACTTCGTGCGCGCGATCCGGCTCGACACCAAGCATGTGCGGCGGACTATTCCCATGGTGATCACCATGGGTACGGCGCGGCGCATCAGTGTGGGCCAGGCCCGCGACAGCGGCGCCAATTTCGTGCTGTCCAAGCCGGTGGCGCCGGTCGTGCTCTATGACCGCATCAACTGGATTGCCCGCAGGCCGCGCCCGTTCTGGGAAAGCCCGACCTATTTCGGGCCCGACCGCCGCTTCCGCGAGGAAGACCACGAGGGCGTGCCCAAGCGCCGGCAGGGCGATTCCGCGACCATTGCCCTGGAGGATGCCGATGTCGAGTGAAGCCGATGGGCGCCTGGTGACCGTGAAGACCAAGTTTCACCGCGAGGCCGTGCGGCCGGGCGGGATCAATCGCAGTGGCGCCAACATGGCGTCGGATCGATCGGTCAAGGCCATGCAGGTGCAGGTCGAGGCGCAGATCGAGGCGGCGGTGGTGCCGCTGGTGGACTTGCTGCGGGACTGGGCTCCCGGCAACGCGGCAGAGGGCTGCAAGTGCGCGGCGCAGGCGCGTGACCTGGCCGGGCTAACGGGGCAGCACCTGCTGACAGAAGTGGCCATGTACTGCTTCGACTGCCTCGATGCGGTGCTGATCGATGGGGTCGAAATGCGGAAGGACGAGGCGGATGGCTTTGCGGACGCCTTGGCCTTTGCGCAGCAGACGCAATGCCGGGGCTGTGACCTCGATGATTTCCGTCCCTTGCTCAACGACCTCGAAACCCTGACCAACCGCATCGTGGCGCGGGCCAAGGCGGCGCGCTAAACGGGTCGGCGCGCCGGATATGGGTCCGCCCTTGGCGGGCATGACCATGGTGACCGCGAACAGCGGGACGCCGGCGAATGGGACCAATCGGGGCGCGGGTGGATGGGCAAGCGAAAGGCGCCATCCCGGAGGATGGCACCTTTGCGATTGCTTCGCCAGCAGGTCAGAAAACCTGGTAGCTGGAGATGGCGTTGTTGTAGCTGCCCAGCGACGGCTTGTCGGTGGAGATGGTGGTGCAGGCACCGCCATACCAGAAGTCCTTGCAGACGGTGACCTGGGCGCCGCCCTGGAGCTTGATGGACGAGATGGTGTCGTTCCAGCCGCCGGGCAGGGTGGGCTGGTTGTCGCCCGCATTGACGCAGAACTGGGCGCCGGTGAAGTTGTTACCCTTGAAGAAGCAGGCCTTGGCCGGGACCGGGGGTGCCGGGGGCGGGGCCGGGGGTGGAGCGTCGCCAATGCCGAAGGAGAAGCTCGGGCCGCCGGGGCCGACGCTCATGCCGAAGTTGAAGGGGATGTCGGTGTTGCCGCCGCCGTTGCCGCCGCCATTGCCTTGATAGGGGGCGAGATAGTTCTTGGAAGCCCAGCCGTCGGTGCCGGAGGCACGATCGACAAAGCACCAGGAGCCCTGACACTGCTTGACGTCGACGATTTCGCCGGCAGCCAGGGTGCCGACCTTGGCATAGCCGGTGCCGGGGCCAGTGCGAACATTGACGGCACCGGTGGCGATGCCGGGGGCGGCCGAGGCGGCCAGAGTGGTGATGAGCGTGACGGCAGCCATGGCGGTGCCGAAGGTGATGGTCTTGATGGACATTGCGTTCCCTCGTGTCTCTGGTGACGGACCGCAGGGGCGGTGCGTTTCTGAGGGCGATAAGACACTTCCGGCGCTGAACCCGCGCTGAATGCCGCATTTAGGCCACAAGGCTGAACGGGCCCGTTCCGGGCCTCGAAGATGAACGGCGCGCAGAAAAATGCCCGGCGTCTGGTCAAACGCCGGGCGGTTCGCGATTCTCAGCGTTGGGTCTCAGTAAACCCGGATCGAACTGAGGTTGCGGCGCAGGAATGGGTGGAGCACCGGCTGGCTCTCCACAAGGCGTTCGCAATAGGACTGGAAGTTGCGGTCGCGGCAGAGGGCGGCACTGGTGGCCGTCACCACGCGCACCGAGGAAATGCGGTTGTCCCAGCCCCAGGTGGCGAGATCGAGGAAGACGTCGCCGGTATCGGCGCAGAAGGAGCGGCCGGTATAGTGCGTGCCCTCGTAGAAGCAGAGCTCTCCCTCGGCCAGGTCGGGCCACTGGTTGTCGCTGTCGAATTTGGGCCAGTGTGGATCCTTGCCGAAATCGAGGTTGAGGCTGAGGGTCCAGCCCCGGCCGCCGGGGCCGTCAACGAGACACCAGAGCTTCTGGCAGCGCAGGATCTTGATGGCGACCTCGCCGGGGATCTCCCCGGTCACGTCATAGGCGGCGCCTGGGCCGTTATGCAGAGTTAGCGTTTCGCGGCTCCAGCCGTGGCTGCCCGAGGCGGACAGGGACATTGCCGGTGCGACTGGCAGCAGAGCGAAGAGACAGGCAAGTCCGGCGGCAAGCAGCAAACGCATGGCTCGATTCCATTTCTTTCACTGGCGGGAAGTAAGCCCGACAAATCCGGCAGTGTAAAGCAAGACGCCGCTCCCAGAGGAAGCGGCGTCAGAATGTCGTTAAAGTCAGACCGCCAATTTAGCGGGTGCGGATCGAGGCGATGTAGTCGTCGAAATCGCCGAGCGAAGAGGCGCTGGTCGTGTAGGTGCGGCACGCGCGGAAGTTGGTTTCTGCACAAACCTGGACCTGGTAGCCACCCGGGTTCTCGATGGACGAAATGCGATCGGTCCAGCTGCGCAGGTCGCGGGTCGATTCGCCCGGAGTCATGCAGAAACTGTCGCCGCGGAAGCGGGTGCGATCGTAGAAGCAGATTTCGTCGTCGATCGGCTGGATGACCGGCGGGCGGGGCTGCGGCTGCGGCTGGTTGCCAATGCCGATGCTGATCTGGCCGCCATTCGGCCCGCCGATGGTGAAGCCGAAGGAAATGCCCGGATTGGATGGATTGACCGGACGGCCGCTGGCGCTGAGATAGCTGGCCGAGACCCAGCCGTCGGGGCCGGGCTTGACGATATAGCACCAGGACCCCTGGCAGCGCTGCACGTCGACCTGCTGGCCCGCACGGGCGACATCGACCACGGCATAATTGGTGCCCGGACCGGATCGCACGTTGACATTGGTGGTGACGGTGCCCGGGGCCGCGTAGGCGGCGGGCAGGAAAACAACCACGGCCGCAGCGGCGACAGCAACGCCGGTGGCCAGGTTAAGAAGATTTTTGCGGGTCTTGCGATGCATGACATTTCCCTCCGGCTTTGTCTTTCCGGCCCCGAACATTCGGGACGACGCTGGCGGCGACCGCGCCAATTGTGATTGTGACTCCAGAAACGGCGTCTGGGTGCAAAGAGTTCCGGCATGGCTAACGAGCAACGCACGGATGATCTGCCCCCGAACCCGTCGGTTCGATGAACGCAAGAAAGCAGATGCTGGCTGAACGCAATCTGAACGAAGTATTCAGCCCGGCGGGATGGCGCGTTTCTGACCGTTTTCGTCAAGCGAGACATAGACGAACCGCGCATCGGTGACCTTGGTGCGGTCGGCCAGGCGATTGCGGCGCACCCAGGCCTCGAGCCCGACGGTGATGGAGGTGGTGCCGACGCGTTCAATCTCGGCATAGACGCAGAGCACGTCGCCCACCTTGACCGGGGCGATGAAGGTCATGGCTTCGACGGCTACGGTGACGACCCGCCCCTTGGACCGTTCAACGGCCGCGATAGCGCCGGCAATGTCCATCTGACTCATCACCCAGCCGCCAAAAATGTCGCCGGCGGGATTGGTATCGGCGGGCATGGCCAGGGTCCGGATGGTGAGGGCGCCCTTGGGCTCGGTGGCGTCGTTCTGCATCGGTCAGGGTCCCTTCACCGGCCAGCGGCCAAACGCTTCTTCCCAGTGCCTGCGGCAGAGGGAGACATAGTCGGCCTTTTCCGGGGCCACTGTATTGCCGTCGGTCTGCACCCGTCCATTGGCATCCCGGCGAACGACCATGGTCGCCTTGGCGCCGCACCAGCAGATGGTGCGGATTTCCCGCAGGCTATCGGCAACCGCCAGGAGTTCCACGGCGCCGGGGAAGGGGCGGCCCAGGAAGTCCGTGCGCAGGCCGTAGCACATGACCGGAATGTTGAGCCGGTCGGCGACGCGCGCCAACTGCCAGACATGGTCGCGGGTCAGGCACTGGACCTCGTCGAGGAAGACGCAGTCGACCTTGGATTCGAGGGCATAGTCGTGGATGCGGACGTAGAGATCGGTGTCGTCGTCGTAGAGCTCGGCATCCTCGGAAATGCCCAGGCGCGAGCTGATGATGCCCGGCTTGCCGCCGGCATAGGCCGCGCAGGTGAACAGCAGCACGCGCATGCCGCGCTCGCGATAATTGTAGGCGGCCTGCAGGAGCAAGGTGGACTTGCCCGCATTCATCGCCGCATAGGAAAAATAGAGCTTGGCCATTCTCGTGCCCGAAAGATCGGGTTTCACTTTTGGCGCAGGCAGGGGCGGGGGGCGAGGCGGAATCCGTGCCGCTCCACAAAAAAAGAGGCCGCCCGGAGGCGGCCAGGACCGAATAGGATCGGTCGGGAAGGCCGGGGGTTGGCGGTCCGGGCCTTCCGATGGCGGCGCGGCGTTGGGGACGCGGGGCCGACAATCCTGGCCAATGGGGGGAGCCGGGATGGCTGGACCGTATTGGGGGTAGATGACAGGGGCGTGACAGAAGAAGAGTTTTGTACAGTTGCCCCGCGCAGAGCGTTCAGCTTCGGTTCAGGCTGGTTTGGACACTAGTTCCATGTCGATTTACGAGGAGCCCTGAATGACCAAACTTGCCTGTCTTGGCCTTGCACTTGCAATCGGGCTGAGCGCGATCGCGCCCGCAAGTGCATCGCCCGTGGGTCTGTGGGAAATCGAGATGCGGGACTCGCGCTATGATGTGACGCTGTGCGGTGACGGGACGCAGCTTTGCGCCGAACTCGTCTGGCTCGGCAATGGAGCGGACAATGCGGAAAACCTGCCCTACCTCAACACGCTACTGATCGACCACGCGCCGCAGACCCGCCCCAACCAGTGGAAGGGTGACCTGCACATCTATGGGCAGCGGGCGTCGGGCACGATCACCCAGGTCAGTGCCAACCAGATCACGCTCAAGGGCTGCGTCGCCTTCGTGATCTGCAAGACGTACCAGATGTATCGATACGCCGAATAAGGGCTGACCGACCCCTCCCGAGGTTGGCAACTCCCCGCAAATGGGCATTCATTGAAGGCGCTTGAGCGCGTCGATCACCCCACCCTTAGTCCCTCCCCCTCAAGGGGAGGGAGGCGTTGGACGGCGGCTTCGGCGTTCATCATTTCCCAGATCACGTCCGGTCCTAGTTGGCGATGCGCGGCTCGTGCACCTTGCGGCGGGCCCAGAGGGCGGGGACGGCTTCGACCAGCAGGATGGCGGCGAAGATCAGCGTGGCGCCGGCATAGCCGACCATGGGCAGGCGCTCGCCCAGCACGACGGCACCGCCCAGGGCGGCGAAGAGACTTTCAGCGGAGAGAATGATCGCGGCATTGGCAGGCGGCACATGCTGCTGGCCGATGGCCTGCAAGGTGAAGCCGACAGCGGTGGAGAGCACGGCGGCATAGACGATCTCGATCCAGCCCAGTGTAATGCCTTCGAGGCTGGGTACCTCGGTGCCAAGGGCGATGGCGCTGGACACGAGGCCGGCAAAGAGGAAGCTGATCGCGGAGACGAAGATCGGCAGGCCGGTCAGGCGCGCGACATGGCCGAGCAGGATGACATGCATGGCCCAGAAGACGGCGCTGCCGACGATGAGCCAGTCGCCGCTGTTGAAACTCTGCAGCCCCCCGCCATTGAGGAAATAGATGCCGACCAGCGCCAGCGGTACGCCGACAAAGATGATCGGGTGGGGGCGGGTGCGGAAGAGCAGGTAGCCGAGCAGCGGCACGAAGAAGACATAGAGCCCGGTGAGGAAGCCGCCATTGGTGGCGGTGGTGGTGGCAAGACCCGCCTGCTGCAGCCAGGAGCCGAGGAAGAAGACGGTGCTCATGGCGAGGATGAAGAACCAGTGGGTGCTGGTGAGCTTCACCGCCTTGCGGCGGTGTTCGCCCAGGGCCAGAGGCAGGATCAGCAGGCCGCCAAGGAGGAAGCGCACGCCAGCAAAGGTCAGCGGCCCCATGGAGTCCATGGCCGATTTCTGGGCGATGAAGGCGAAGCCCCAGAACATGGTGCAGAGCAGCAGGAGCAGGGAGGCAATTGGGCGGGACATGGGGGGAAGGGGTTCCCTGTAGATTTGTTGGACCGGGCGAGGCCGAACCCCCACCCTTGATCCCTCCCCACAAGGGGGAGGGAGACGATGAACACGGGCAGCAGCACTTGCGCCTCCCTCCCCTCGATAGGAGGGACCGAGGGTGGGGTGCGCTGAGGCGAATGACTAAGCGCTAAAGCTCTGTATCCAGCGCCGTGATGAGCTGCTGGATTTCGGCTGGGGTGGTGTAGTGGACGAAGGAGAGCCGCAGGACCCCGTGATTGAACGGGTCGATGCCCAGGGCTTCGAGCAGGCGCACGGCGTAGAAGTTGCCACCCGAGGCCATGATGCCGCGAGCGGCGAGGCGGCGGGCGATGTCGACGCCCGGTTCCTTGGACAGAATCGAGATCGTGGGCGCGCGGCTGGCCGGATCGGAGGGGCCGACGAGGCGAATGTCATTGCGGCTGCGCAGGTAGTCGAGCAGCGGCGTGGCCAAGGCAATTTCCTGGGCGCGCATGGCAGCATGGGCGCGGCGGAAGGGGTCGACGCCTTCGACAGAGGCCGGGGCGAGGGCAGCAACCTGTTCGAGATAGTCGACAATGCCGGCGGTGGCGGCGATCTGGGCGTGGTCGGGGCCGGCCGGGGTCAGGCGATAGCGCAGCTTGGCGTCGTTGAAGTAGTGGCCCTGATTGGGCAGAGCCAGCGCCAGCTCGGGGCGAACGGCCATGACGCCCTGATGCGGACCGTAGACCTTGTAGGCCGAGAAGAAGTAGATGTCGGCGCCGAGGGCCGCGAGGTCGGGCAGGCCGTGCGGCGCGTAGCTGACGCCGTCGACGGCCAGCACGGCGCCGACTGCGTGGGCGCGGGCAGCGATCTCGGAGATCGGGTTGATGTCACCCACGATATTGGAGCAGTGCGGCGCGGCCACGAGCTTGACCTTTTCATCGAGCAGGGCGTCGAGCGCGTCGAGGGACAGGCGGGCCGTTTCGGTGTCCACCCGCCATTCGCGCACCTCGATGCCGCGATTGGCGAGGCGCCGCCAATTGCCGGTATTGGCCTCGTGATCCTGATTGGTGACCACGACCGCGTCGCCGGGCCTGAGCCAGGCGGCGAAGGCGTTGCCGAGGACATAGGTGTTGGCCGAGCTCGACGGGCCGATATGGATCCATTCGGAGGAGACATTGAGGGCGCGCGCCAGGCGCTCATAGGCGTGGTCCATGGCCCGGCCGGCCGCCTCGGAGGCGGCATAGACGCCATAGGGCTGCACCTTGGTGGCGCGGTAATAGTGATCGAGGATATCGAGCGACGCCTGGGCCGTGTAGGAGCCGCCGGCATTTTCGAAGAAGGCCTGGCCGGCAAGGCTGGGCTCATTGAAGGCGGGGAAGAGGGCGCGGATGCGCGACGGATCGAGGGGGAGGGTGGTCATGGATGGCCCGGGGGATAGTGTTACCTCTCTCGTATTCGAGGCGCAGGCAAAAGCAAACCCCGGCTGTTGAGAGCCGGGGTTCGGCGGCGCGCCCTTGGCTTTGGGGGCAAGGAAGGGCGCCGCTGGCCGGCCCGCCGACGAAGGACGGCGGCCGAGGCTTTGGGTTAGCGGTTACCCGGACCCATAGGGCGCTGGCCCATGCCACCGTGCTGGCCGAAGCCGCCCTGGTGCTTGCCCATGCGCTCGCCGCGTTCGGGCACGAGGTCGGCCTTCTGCTCGTCGGTCAGGCTATCGAAGAAGGCGGTGAAGGCCGGCTGCACGGCTTCGAGGGCGGCAAGGTGAGCGGTCTCGATGGCGATGCGGTTGTCGAAGCGCTCGGAAATGTCGGGACGCTGGGCGGTCTCGCCTTCGGCCGGCGGGGTCGGGCGCAGGCCTTCGGTGGCGGTCTCGAAGGCGGCAGCGGCGGCCAGGGCGTCGGTCTTGAGGGCTTCGAGCAGGACAGTCTGTGCGTCGGTCAGCTCGATGGCGTGGCTGAGACGGACAATGGCGATCTCGATGGCTTCGGCGCCGCCTGCGATGTTGAACAGGCCGCCGCCATGGCGCATGCCCGGGCCGTTGCGGAAGCCGCGTTCGCCGGAAGCGGAGGGATCTGCCGGCTGCGCCTGCGCGGCGGGTGCCGCAGCATTTGCGTCCTGGGCCAGGGCCGGCGCCACGGCGCCGAGGCCGATGGTGGCGGTCATCAGGGCCACGATGGCGGTGGTGGAAATCGTCTTCATGGTCGTCATCCTTTGCATGGGATAGTTGCCGGTAACCGGCATGACCTGAAGATAGGGAGGGCAAGCTCTTCACGACCTTGCGGGTGCATGAAGAGTTGGAGAGGTTGGTAAGGTAGCGAGTGCGGGCATGGCCGAACGCATTCAGCCCGACATCGGCCGGGCTGAATGCGGCTCAATCGCCGAGGCGATCAGCTGGCGATATACTCACGCAGCGCTTCGGCCTCGTGCTCGACTTCGGCGATCTTGAGCTTGACCACGTCGCCGATGGAGATGATGCCGACCAGCTTGCCCTGTTCGGCGATCGGCATGTGGCGGATGCGGCGCTGGGTCATGCGCTCCATGACTTCGTCAATGGTTGTGAGACGCTCGGCAGTGACGACGGATTTGGTCATGCAGTCGGCGATGGGCAGCGCCAGGGCACCGGAAGGATTTTTGCCCAACTGGCGCACGATGTCGCGCTCGGAGAGGATGCCCGCGATCTTGCCGCTCTCCTCGGTGATGACGACGGCACCGATATTGTGCGTGTTGAGCAGGGCGACGGCATCGGCCAGCGTTCCGGTCTTGCGCAGGGTGTGCACAGCGGTGCCCTTGGTTTGCAGGATGGTATCGACATGCATCGGTCAGTCCTCCTGAAAGAGAATCCAAGTGTGCGCCGGGCTCTCCTCCTGGGCAATAGGAATAAGGTCAAAAAGAAAAGGCCGGCACAGTGGCCGGCCAAGGGATCGTCAGGGGAACAAAGGCCCGGTTTCACGCGGCGTTGCGTGATTGAGCCCAATCAGTCGGCCGCGGTGCGCGGGCGGGGGGCTCTGCCGGGGGCGGACCGCGCAGGACAAAACGCGCGACCTCGAAAAGCAAGACCAGGAGGAGTAGGGTAAGCGGCACCATAAAGACCGCCACCTGCGTATCAGGCTGGCTGGCGAAGTTGGCGGCCTGGGTGGGGCTGACACCGGCCAGAAGAACGGCTGCGGTGGCCAGACCGGCTCCAAGCGTGCCGAACGCGGCCAGCAACCTGAAACTTTTGCGCCTGGGAGACGTAGATATGTGCATGGGATCGACGTCGTATCCTCGTTTCCGATGCTGCCAGTAAACCAGGCGTTTGCGGTTCGAGTGTGAAGCCAAAGGGGCAGGTCGGGACCATTTGAGGGCAGAACTGTGGCGGCTGGAGCCGCCAGAACCATGGGAGGCTGCCGATGCGTATTCTCTTGAGTCTTGTTCTGAGCCTGTTGATGTGGGCGCCGCTGGCCGCCCAGGAGAGCGAAACCGCCTGGCGCGAGACGGTCACCGGGCAGATCTTGGCCCTGCGCGGGGGCGATGGCGCGGCGGCGTTATCCTTCGCTGGCGCGGCGTTCCGCGCCAACTACCAGGCCAATCCGCAGCAATTCGTCGATGACATTGCCCGGTCCGGCTACGGGCCTATCGGGGCATCCCGTTCGCACACCTTCGGGGCTTTCCGAGAACTTGCGCCCGGTGCGGTGCTCCAGGAAGTCGAGTTCGTCGGCACGGATGGCCGCGTGTGGGAAGCGGTCTATCAGCTGGTCGACGAACGCGATGAAGGCTGGCGCATCCAGGGCGTTATGCTGCGCAGCACCCAGAGCCTGGGTATATAGCGGCGCGCCCTCATGCCGTGCGGACAGGAATACCTGTCGGGACAGAATTGGCCCGATGATGATGACGGCGCAGCAGAGCAAGCAGGCCGGGGGGCCGGGATGGTCGCTACGGTGGCGTTCGACTGCGGCGGCGATATCGGGATCGTAGAAGGATTGCTGGAAAACGTCCTTGAAGAGATAGCTGGCGGGGATCATCTGAAAGCTCCTGTCTTGAATCGGTTCAAGACACCGATGCGTGAGTACTTGAACCGGTTCAAAAGTGGACCTTGGAGACCTTCTCGTCAAGCGGAATTGAACCGATACAAAAAATTTGTTACGGAAGGCTCATGGAGAGCGAAAAATGACTATGCATACCGGGCCGGTGAAGTTGCGCGATGTCGCCAAGGCGGCCGGCGTGTCGCAGGGAACAGCCTCCAACGTGTTCAACCGACCTGACGTGGTGCGCGAAGAAGTGCGCGACAGGGTGCATGCGGCGGCCAGGGCGCTGGGCTATGCGGGCCCGAGCCTCACCGGGCGGTTGCTGCGGGCGGGCAAGGTCAATGCGATCGGGGTGGCGACGGCCGAGCCGCTGACCTACTTTTTCGACGACCAATGGGCGCGCACGATGATGACCGCCCTGTCGGCGGCCTGCGACCGCCGTGGCGCCGGGCTGTCGCTGGTGTCGAGCGTCAATGACGGGCGCCTCGCCTGGAACATCCAGAATGCGCTGGTCGACGGGCTGGTGCTGCTCTGTGCGGCGGAAGGCCGGGCGCTGGTCGGCGAGACGGAAAAACGCGAACTCCCCTTTATAGCCCTGGGCATGGAAGAGGGGCTGGGCGATACGCCCGGGATTGCCATCGACAATTCAGGTGGCGCGCGGGCGGCGGCGCGGCATCTGGTCGATCTGGGACACCGGCGGGTTGCCATATTGGGCATCGGTGAAATGTGGGATGGCCAGTTGGCCAGTCCGCAGCAAGTGCTGGAAACGCCTTATCTCACGGTCACGGACCGGGTGAGAGGATACTGGGAGGGCATGGCCGAGGCCGGCATTGCCGCTGAAGCCGTGCCCTATGCCGACAGCGACAGCACGCAGGAGAGTGTCTGGGCGGCGATGGACCGGCTGTTTGCGCTCGACAACCCGCCGACAGGACTCCTGGCCATGTCGGACCGGGCGGCGCTGCTAGCCATGGGGTGGCTATCCAGCAAGGGCATGCGGGTGCCGGACGATGTGTCGGTCATCGGGTTTGACGGCGTGCCGGAGGCGGAATTGGCCGTGCCGGGCCTGACCACGGTGCAGCAGCCCTTCGACGCCATTGCCGAATTGGCCGTCTCGTCAATCCTTGATGGCCAGCCGATCGATGTGGGCCATGTGCAGCCATTGCCGCTGGTGGTTCGCGGCAGCACTGGTCCGGCCAAAGTAGGTCTTTCCGGCCCATCGACCTTCGGCTAAACCCCTTGCGACACATCCGGGGGTGAGCAATGGGATTTCTGTCAGACTCTCTGGCGCGCGTAGCGCCGTCGGCGACTGTGGCGATCAGCCAGAAGGCGCGGATCATGGCGGCCGAGGGCAAGGACATCATCGCGCTTTCGGCCGGCGAGCCGGATTTCGACACGCCCGAGCATGTGCGCAACGCGGCCAAGCGGGCCATGGACGAGGGCAAGACGCGCTATACCAATGTGGACGGCATTGCCGAGCTCAAGGAGGCGGTGGCGGCCAAGTTCCGCCGCGACAATGGTCTCGATGTCACCGCCGCCGACTGCTTCGTTGGCTCGGGCGGCAAGCAGATCATCTTCAATGCGCTGATGGCGACGCTCAATCCGGGCGACGAAGTGGTGGTGCCCGTCCCCTACTGGGTGAGCTATCCCGAAATCGTGCGGCTGTGCGGGGCCGAGCCGGTGTTTGCCGTGGCCGATGCCTCGACGGGCTTCAAGCTCAAGCCCGATGTGCTGGAAGCGGTGATCACGCCGAAGACCAAGTGGCTGATCCTCAACACGCCGTCCAACCCGACCGGTGCGGCCTATACGGCCGATGAGCTGAAGGGCCTGGCCGCGGTGCTGATGCGGCATCCGCATGTGCATATCCTCACCGACGACATCTATGAAGTGCTGGTCTATGACGGCAAGCAGTTCGCCACCATCGCGCAGGTAGAGCCCCGGCTGCAGGCCAGGACCCTCACCATGAACGGCGTTTCCAAGTCGCATGCGATGACTGGCTGGCGCATCGGCTATTGCACCGGGCCCAGGCCGCTGCTGGCGGCCATGACCAAGCTGCAGGGCCAGTCGACGTCCAATCCGACCTCGATCTCGCAATGGGCGGCGGTCGAGGCGCTCAACGGACCGCAGGAATTTCTCAAGGACTGGCTCAAGGTGTTTCAGGGGCGGCGCGACCTGGTGGTGGCGGGGCTCAATGCCAATACCGGGCTCGACTGCCTGACGCCCGAGGGCGCCTTCTATGTGTTCCCGTCATGCCAGCGGCTGTTGGGCAAGACCAGTGCGGGCGGTACCAAGCTCGTGACGGATGAGGATTTCGTGCTGGCGCTGCTGGAAGAGACCGGCGTGGCGCTGGTGCATGGCACCGCCTTCGGCTTGCCGGGGCATTTCCGCCTCAGCTATGCGGCCAGCAATGCGGAGCTGGAAGAAGCGGTCAAGCGCATCCAGGGATTCTGCGCCGGGATCCACTAAGGCCAGACAGGGCCTGCATGTCTCAAACAAATAGGCCCCGCCCGAGGGGATGGGCGGGGCCATAGGGTCTGCGGACTGGCCGCTGACCTTGGAGGGGCGGGTCACCACGAACGCCGCCGTTGAGGCCTTTATCCATCGCCGCTCGCCGCGACACAAACGCGCAATTGGAAGTGCTGCCATGCAGATTCGCTGCGGGTTTGGGACCCTGGGGCGCGTTTTCGCGCGCCGACGGGGTGGGCCTTTTGAGCGTGTTCAGCCGGCGGCCGAGGTGGCCAGTCCCTCAGGACAAAAAAAGAGGCTCCAACCGAAGTTGGAGCCTGATGATAGGGCCGAAGCCAAATCGCAAGTGATGGCCCGGATGCAAGGGAGGAGGATTTGCACCAGACCAGTGGATCGTCGCCGCGGGAGGAGGATGCGGTTTCGATCCGGTGTCGCAAGAAGCGGGTCCGAGGGAGGAGGATACGGAGCGGCTTCACCAGCGACACTGACAATATAGGTTTTGACCTTTTGGTCAGCAATGCAGGACTCGTCATGACTGCTATGCATTAGGCACAGCGACAATCTGTCCAACAAATAGGCAAACGCGACAGGGTTGTGACAGGTTGCATGGCGGGGGGAATGAGGAGAAGAAAAAAGAGGCCCCATCCGAAGATGGGGCCTGATATCGGCTGAGCCGATGAAAGTGGGGCAGAGAGCAAGGGAGGAGGAGTATGCCGCTCTGCCGTGGACCTTGGATCAAGGGAGGAGGAGATGATCCTTAGTCCGGTATCGCGATGCGGGGTCCGAAGGGAGGAGGAGATCGGAGCGCGCCTCAGCGATGGGCTCAATATGAACTCTACTGACTTGATAGACAATCCCGATGGTGACATGTCAGCCATGCGTTTTCGCGGGGGATGGTTATGCGGCAGAGCTTTCTCGGCTGGTGGTTTTCCGAAGCGCAAAACCGCAGCCACTTCTGCTGGACACCCTCCGGGCAAAAGAAAAGGCCCCGCTCGAGGGGAGAGCGGAGCCCTAAGGGGGACAGATCAGAGACCTGTCAGGAGGGAACGCAGCGGGCGCAAGGGAGGGAGGAGAAACACCCGCTGTGATGACGGGGCATATAGGGGGCAGCAACTGATCCGCCAACCCGGCTGTGGTTATGCCAGCTATGCATCTGGTGCATGCGCGCGAATATTTCCCAATAATATCAATGGCCGACTTTTGGCTGCGACGGGCTGCCACAGGGCAATCAGGGGTCGAAGGCCGTCTCGATCAGATCACGGAGAGTCTGGTTATCGATCAGGACGACGTCGTCGATGGCCCAGCCCGCTTCGCCCTGCATCAGGACCAGGGTATCGGTGTAGTTGGCGTCGGGGGCATCGGTGAAGCCATAGGTGACGTTGACCATGGCGGCGCCGTCATAGGCTTCCGTCACTTCAATGTCGCAGGTGTCGGGCTTGTCCGGCCAGCTGGCCCAGGGGATGCCGTCGCCCAGCGGCGGCTTTTCATCGGGGGTGGCGGCCTGGATTTCGGCATTGCGGGCGAGGGCGGTGGCGATGGCTTCGCCCAGATCCGGGGTGACCAGCGTCACCGGGTCAAGCGCCCCATCGACCATGGAAGTGCAGAAGGTGCCCGCCAGAGCCTCTGCGGTGGAGTTGTCGGCCAAGGCCGATGTGGGCAGGGCAATAGCAAGGGCGGCGAACAGGACGTGACGACGCATCAGGACCTCCGTGATCGCCGGGAGACTAGCGCATGGCTTCGAAGCGGTCGATGGCGTCCTGAAGCTGGCCGAGATGCTCGATCCGGGCATAGCGTGGATCGTTTTCGGGCTCTTCAGCGTGCTCGTAGGACCAGGTCAGGTCATGGGGCACATAGGCGGTGAAGGCGCCGGCGGCGAGTGCGGGGAGAATATCGGACTTGAGCGAATTGCCCGCCATGATGGTGTGCGCCGACCCCTCGGTATGGCGCTCAAAGATGCGGCGATAGGTGGCTTCGGTCTTGTCGGACACGACTTCCACGGCGGCGAAATAGTCGGCAAGGCCGGAGGCGGCGAGCTTGCGCTCCTGGTCGAAGAGATCGCCCTTGGTGACGAGGATCAGGCGATAGCGGTCCTGCAGCGCCTCGAGGGCGGCATCGACATAGGGCAGGGTCTCGATGGGGAAATTGAGCAGTTCCCGGCCGGCAGCAAGAAGTTCGGCGATGACCGTGCCGGGCACGCGATGATCGGTGACTTCGAGGGCGGTTTCGACCATGGAGAGGGAAAAGCCCTTGGCGCCAAACCCGTAGAACTGGAGATTGCGCGCGGTGGCGGAGATCAGGCGTTCGGTGAGGTCCGGCGCGTCAGTGTAGTCGCGCAGAAGGTCGGAAAAGCGCTGCTCGGTGAGGCGGAAGAACTGCTCGTTCTGCCAGAGCGTGTCATCGGCATCGAGGGCGATGGTGGTGATGCGGGGCATGGCGCTGTACCGTAGGGCCTAGCGGCTCGGGTGGAGTGAAAATGACAAGCTACTGGGAAAGAATAGATGGCTTCCGCAGCCCAGGTGAGGTTCTTCGCTTCCAATCCTGGATTGCGGCACAGGTAGTAAGTGGAATGGCCATCAAGGTGCCCGTGTCCGCTCCTTACATCGGGGGCGGCTTTGACGAAGAGTGGTATCAACACCTCGATAGTGGCGAGATATGGCGTCTGGTGAAGCCAGACTTTCCCTTTACCGGACTCTTCCAGCTAGTCGCTGGTGGGAACACAGACTGAAGACACCTCCCTAGAAAGACCACTCCCTGGCCTTGGACACCAGGAAGTCGCGGAAGACGCCGACGCGCTTGGAATTTTTGAGGGCCGGCGGATAGACGAAATAGGCCTCATAGGCCGGCAGCTCGATCTCGGGGAGGATCTGGACGAGGCCGTCTTCCTTTTCCGTCACATAGTCGGGCAGCATGGCGATGCCGATGCCGGCGCGGCAGGCCTGCATCATGCCATAGATGGCGTTGACCTTGAGCACGGCGCGGCGCGGGCTCGAATCGGAGCGGCCCATGCGTTCGAGATAGTTGATGTCGCCCAGATAGGACGGCACCGGCTCGCCGAAGCTGATGATGCGATGATTGTCGATATCCTCAGGCGAGGAGGGCATGCCGTGCTCGTCGACATAGCTGTTGGACGCATAGAAGTGGTTGTGCACGGTGAACAGCTTGCGCTGGATCATTTCCGACTGGTTGGGCCGGTGCAGGCGGATGGCCACGTCGGCCTCGCGCATGGCCAGGTCGAGCTCGGCGTCGTTGAGGCGGATTTCGAGCTGGATCAGCGGATAGAGCTTGAGGAACTCATCGAGGCGCGACGAGAGCCAGGTGGAGCCGATACCGACGGTGGTGGTGACGATCAACGGGCCGGTGGGGACGTCCTGGCTTTCGGACATCTGCGTCTCGACCTGCTGCAATTCCCAATGCATGCGGTGCGCCGTGCGGAAGAGCTGTTCGCCCACCTCAGTAAGGACGAGGCCGCGGGCGTGGCGGATGAAGAGCTTGAGGCCCAGATCATCCTCCAGCGCCGATATCTGGCGACTGACGGCCGACTGGCTCATGCCCAGCTTTTCGGCGGCGTGGGTGAAAGAGCCCGACTCGGCGGCGGTGTGGAAGATCCGGAGCTTGTCCCAGTCGAGCATGTTCTATGACGCTTTCTTTGTTGATCAGCCGGGCCGAAACACGACCCTCACCGAGGGGGAGGGAGGCGGAAAAAATGTGACGGGAGCGTGACTGTGGGCCAAGTTTTGCCTGCCTATTCCGCTGCTTCCGCCAGTTCATGGGCGGCCAGATACCGTTCTGCATCCAGTGCGGCCATGCAGCCCATGCCGGCGGCGGTGACGGCCTGGCGATAGACGTCGTCGGTTACGTCGCCAGCGGCGAAGACGCCCGGGATGTTGGTTTCGGTGGAACCGGGCTTCACCTGCAGGTAGCCGCCCGGCTTCATGTCGAGCTTGCCGGCAAAGATGGAGGTTGCAGGGGCGTGGCCGATGGCGACGAAGATGCCGTCGATGGGCTGTTCGTAGGTTTCACCCGAGAGAGTGTTGCGCAGGGTAACGCTATTGACCGAAGGCGGCATCGGGGTGCCGCCGACTTCGGCCACCTCGGTATTCCAGCGCACTTCGATCTTGGGGTTCTTGAACAGGCGATCCTGCAGGATGCGCTCGGCGCGGAATTCGTCGCGGCGATGCACGACGATGACCTTCTCGGCAAAATTGGTGAGGAACAGGGCTTCCTCGACGGCGGTGTTGCCGCCGCCCACCACGAGCACCTGCTTGCCGCGATAGAAGAAGCCATCGCAGGTGGCGCAGGCAGAAACACCAAAACCCTGGAACTTCTGCTCGGAGGGAATGCCCAGCCATTTGGCCTGGGCGCCGGTGGCGATGATGAGGCTGTCGGCAGTGTAGGTGTCGCCGCTGTCGCCGGTCAGCACGAAGGGATGGCGGTCGAAATCGACATGGGTGATGATGTCGTTGACGATGCGCGTGCCGACATGTTCGGCCTGGGCCTTCATCTGGTCCATGAGCCAGGGACCCTGGATGACGTCGGCAAAGCCGGGATAGTTTTCCACATCGGTGGTGATGGTCAGCTGTCCGCCGGGCTGCAGCCCCTGGATCATCACGGGTTCGAGCATGGCGCGCGCCGCGTAGATGGCAGCGGTGTACCCGGCCGGGCCGGAGCCAATGATGATGACCTTCGCGTGCATCGCGACGTTACTCCAATCGATCAGGAATTCTCCCTTGCCCTCTAGTTAAGAGGCGAAAGGGACAGGTTTCAAGGCAAAGTCACTGCCGCGGAGCTTATGCTCGCGGCAGTGCACATGAAAGACACAGCAAAGCAGTGAAATGCCTCAAATTGAGGCGCTGCGCAGCATGATTTGCTCGGCATTCGGCGGGCCGCCGACGGGGCGGGCCCGCGATGATTCTCAGACGAAGCGAATCTTGACGATCTCGTAGCTGCGGGCGCCGCCGGGAGCCGCGACCTCAAACGTGTCACCCTCTTCCTTGCCGATCATGGCGCGGGAGATGGGCGAGGAGATGGAAATCCGGCCGGCCGATGCGTCCGCTTCCGGGTCGCCCACGACCTGGTAGGTCTTTTCTTCCTCGGTATCCTCGTCGATGAAGGTGACCGTGGCGCCGAATTTCACCTTATCGCCGCTGAGCTTGCTGACGTCGATGATATCGGCCAGCGCCAGAAGGGTTTCGAGTTCCTTGATGCGGCCCTCGTTGAGGCTCTGCTGCTCCTTGGCGGCGGAATATTCTGCGTTTTCAGACAGATCGCCATGAGCGCGGGCTTCGGCAATAGCGTCGATGATGCGACGGCGTTCGTTGCTGGTGCGGTGCTCGAACTCTGCTGCGAGGGCCTTGTGGCCCTGAACCGTCATCGGAACCTTGTCCATAGTCGTGCTGCCTCCAATGGGCTCGGCATAAAAAATACCGCCGCGGGACCGGTTTGCCGGGCCGCGACTGAACTAGATTGACGTTGTCCCCCGCCGCCCGCTTGCAGCGAGCGACAAGGCATCTCCCTGCCAAACGCCGTTCGGCCACCGCTTCACGACAAGTTATGTGCGGGAGATGGGGTTAGCTTGCCCGCGCCGGGCGCTCCGGTCAAGCGGGGGTGTGAACAAGCCAGCCGACGCCCCATGAGTGGCGGACCAATCAGCAAGAAGAAGGGCGCGCTTCGGCCTGGAAGCGCGCCCCTGAACGGATGGTCCTGACGGATCAGGAGGCAGTCAGATTGTCGGCGGCGGACTTGCCGGTCCGCTTGTCCTTGACGATCTCGTAGCTCACCTTCTGGCCTTCATCCAGGCCATTGAGGCCGGAGCGCTGGACGGCGGAAATGTGGACAAAGACGTCCGCCCCACCTTCGTCCGGCTGAATGAAGCCATAGCCTTTTTGGCCGTTGAACCACTTAACGGTACCAGTTGCCATGATGCGCGTTCCCTCGTGCAGTCGCTGCTGGATCGGCCCTGGCCATGCACCCGGCCAGTGCCTAGTTGATATCGAAATATCGGTAGATGACGTCAGCAGTTGCGAATGGAATTCGCGTCTTCAGATCAGTCGGCCGCAATATTCGATGCGGCGAAGCCTAGCCTGAAAAAGGCGACGCATCAATATGTCCTGTAGGCATGACTAAACGCCCGGCAGAATTGGGAATTCTGCCAAGGTTACAAGCATTTAGGTACAAAGGGATCCGAGACCTGGGCGGTCCGGACCGACCGGCGCGGGAGAGCGCGGCTCCACGTCATCGAGCGATGCATGCTCGAAGAATGGATGCCTGCATTCTAGACGAGTCCCCCTGCATGGGAAGTGAACAAATAGTCACAGAGCCGCCATGCTGCAATTTGCCTTGCCATTGGCTTCGCTTTGCGGCAAATCCCGCGCGCCGCGCCGCACGGGCCGGTTCTCTCGAAAGCAACCGTCTTGAGCAAGGCGTTTCATTCTTCAGGCGACGTGATCGCCGACCGGCGCGCGGACTATGCCCGCATGCTGGCCGAACAGGGCGAGCATGCGGCGGCCGCCGAACTGATCGAACAGGCACTGGACCTGGCGCCTGACTGGGCCGCGGGCTGGGATCTGGCCGGCGGATATCATGAGAAGGCGGGCAATATTGCCTCTGCGATTGCAGCGTGGCGGCGCCTGGAGGCGCTGGATGACGAGGGTATTTTTGGCGCGCGGCTCAAGCTGGCCGTCCACGATGCGGCACCCGCAGGCGAGGGCACGGCGGTGGGCTATGTCGAGGCGCTGTTCGACCAATATGCCCCCCGGTTCGAAGTGGCCCTGGTCGGCAAGCTGGGCTACCGCGTGCCGGACCTGCTCGATGACCTGATTCAGGCAGAAATGTCCCGCCTCAATATCGGTGCGTTCGAGCGCGCGCTGGACCTCGGCTGCGGTACCGGGCTGATGGGCGAGAGACTGCGGACCAAGGTCGCACATCTGGAAGGGGTGGACATCTCCGCTGCCATGATCGCCGAGACGGCGCGCAAGGGCATTTACGACAGCCTCTCCAAGGCCGAGTTGGTCGCCACGCTCAATTCCCGGCGCGCCGATGCGGACCTGGTGACGGCCGCGGATGTGCTGATCTATTGCGGCGCCTTGCCGCCGATCCTCTCGGCCCTGACGCCGGCCATGCGCCCGGGCGGGCTTGTGGCCTTTTCGCTCGAAGCCCACGACGGGGAGGAGGAGATCTTTCTCAGGCCAAGCCTGCGTTATGCCCATGGCGTGGACGCGGCGCGCAATGCGCTGGTGGTGGCGGGGCTCGAGACCCTGCGCTTCGAAACGGCGGTGCTGCGCTTCGATCGCGGCGCGCCGATCACCGGCATCCTCGTCGTGGCCCGCAAGCCGGCTGTGGAGCTGACCGCGGCCAATGACGAGGCCGAGGGCGGCGACGTCGCGGCCTAGCAATTTGCGCAAGGGCTTGGCAGAAGGGGCAGGTCTTTTGAGGAGCCTGCCATGAATGCGAACCGCCACGATTTCCGGTCCGACACGGTGACGAGGCCCAGCGCCGGCATGCGCGCGGCCATGGCGGAGGCCGAGGTGGGCGACGACGTCTTTGGCGACGATCCCACGGTCAACCGGCTGGAACAGCGGATGGCGGGCATGCTGGGCAAGGATGCCGCGCTGTTCGTGCCTTCCGGGACCATGTCGAACCTCTTGGCGCTGATGAGCCATTGCGGACGCGGCGACGAATTCATCGCCGGGCAGAATGCGCATTGCTACAAGTATGAAGCCGGGGGCGCGGCCGTTCTGGGCTCGATCCAGCCGCAGCCGATTGCGCATCAGCCCGATGGCACGATGGCGCTGGGCGATATCGAGGCGGCGATCAAGAAGGGCGACAGCCATTTTGCGACGACCCGGGTGATTGCCCTAGAAAACACCTTTGGCGGGCGCGTGCTGCCATTTGACTACATGCTGGCGGTTGCCGGGATTGCCGAACGGCATGGGCTAGGGCTGCACCTGGACGGTGCGCGGGCCTTCAATGCCTGCGTGGCGCTGGGGATGGACATTGCAGATTTTGCCGCGCCCTTCGATACGGTCTCGATCTGCCTGTCCAAGGGACTGGGCGCGCCAGTGGGTTCAGTGCTCGTGGGCCGGGCGGAGCTGATCGAGACAGCGCGTCGCAACCGCAAGATGCTGGGCGGTGGCTTGCGCCAGTCTGGTGTGCTGGCTGCCGCGGGCCTTTTTGCGCTTGACAACAATGTTGAGCGGCTGGCTGAGGATCATCGCCGGGCAAAGAGGCTGGCCGAGGGTTTGGCGCGGCACGAGGCGCTGCGCGTGACCATGCCGGACACCAACATCCTCTGGGTGGATATGGAGGCAGACCTGGGCGAGCGGTTCACGGCCTATCTGGGCGAGAATGGCGTTGGCGTCACCGGACGTTATGGGCAGCAGCGCTGGGTGACGCATCTCGATGTCGGCGACGCGGATGTCGACGGGGCGCTGGCATTGGTCGACCGGTTCTTTTCCTGATCGGCTCAGCGCGGCTGGCTGGCCCGCATCAGCGACGCGGAGCCGCCAATATCGGCGCGGCGGAAGGTGATGGAGGCTAGCGCGTCGTCATTGAGCGCCGTTTCCTGCCAGATGGCGTCGGTTGCCGATTCCTGCCCGAGATTGCGGTCGATGCCGATGAAGCGATAGGGCGTCGCGTCAGCGATGGCCTCGGGATGTTCGCCGCCGGTCCATTGATAAGTGCCGCTCTCGGCGTTGGCCCAGAAGCCGAAAACGGCCAGTTCGGCAATGGCGTGGGCGGGCGTGGCGGCGTCCTCGAAATGGGTCAGGTAGATCGGGGGCCAGGTGGGCACCTCGCCCTCGACCTCTTCCCAGTCCACGGTGTCGAATCCCGCATAGGGGTCGAGGCAGGGCCTGCCGGTGCAATCGGCCTTGCTGGCTTCCTTGTCGGAAATGACGCGGCTGCTTGCTTCGAGCAGAATAGCGGCATTGTTCACTTCCGGCATGAAGACAAGGCGCCAGGCCATGTGCTCGCCCTGGCCGAATTCCTCCACCGGCGCGGTGTACTCGATGCCATAAGCGTCGGCGGCTTCGGCGTGAATGGCGGCGGCGAGATTGTAGTGGCGGACCTCGATGAAACTATAGGGCGTGCCGTCCTCGCCGATGACTTCGCCATAGCTGAGGGCCGAGCGGGTGCGGATGCTATCGATGGCCATGTCGGCGATCAGCATGGCCTTTTCGAGCGGACCGACATTGCCGCCGGGCGTCATGCCCATGAGATCGAGCCACTGGTTGATGAGGCGCTCATCGAGACGCGAAATGTCCTCGGCGGCAAAGCCTGGGGCGTGGATGAAGTCGTGGATATGGTCGTCGAGCGATTGGGCGCCGGCCAGCGTCGGCGTGGCAAGGAGCAGCGTGGCGATGGCGGCAATGCGGATCATGATTCCCCCGAGGCGTCTGGCACGCCTTTGAATAGGGATACCAGCATGAACGGGGGATGACTGGGAAGGGGGCAGCAAGGCCCGGCGCATGAAGCCCGCCGTCACCCCCACCTAGCTTTGCTACGGCCCGCTGGGCTTAGCGCCGCTACCAGCCATTCGAGCGTAGCTCTCATGGCCTTCTCTCCTAAACTCGCTCCACTGGAGCGAGTTTGCCGTTGGCCGGCTCGAAGCCCCACAAGGGGGAAGGTGACGATGGAGCCGAAGCGACCGGGGAAGGGCGTGGCCGTCTCAATCAGGCAGCGAAGTATTCCTGCAGGGCGCGGACCTGCAGGCTGCCCTGCTTGAGGGCGACGATCCCTTCCACCGCGGCGAGGGCGCCGTCGATGGTGGTGTAATAGGGGATCTTGCTGAGCAGCGCGGTGCGGCGGATGTCGCGGCTGTCGGAGATCGACTTCAACCCATCCGTGGTGTTGATGACCAGCTGCACGCCGCCATTTTTCATGCTGTCGACGATGTGCGGGCGGCCTTCGAGCACCTTGTTGACCTTGGTGGCCGGGACGTTGTTGTCGACGAGATAGGCCGCGGTGCCGCCGGTGGCGAGGATTTCGAAACCGGCTTCCACGAGATGGCGGGCCATGTCGACGATCAGTGGCTTGTCGCTGTCGCGCACCGAGACGAAGGCCTTGCCCGAGGTGGGGACCTTCTGGCCGGCACCCATCTGCGACTTGGCAAAGGCTACGGCGAAATCGGTGTCGAGGCCGATGACCTCGCCGGTCGACTTCATTTCCGGCCCCAGCACCGTATCGACGCCGGGGAAGCGGTTGAACGGGAAGACGGCTTCCTTGATGGCGATGTGCTTGAGGGTCTTTTCGACAAGGCCGAAGCTGGCGAGCGATTCACCGGCCATGATGCGCGAGGCGATCTTGGCGATGGGGGCGCCGATGACCTTGGCCACAAAGGGCACGGTGCGGGAAGCGCGCGGATTGACCTCGATGAGGTAGATCGTGTCGTCCTTGTAGGCGAACTGCACGTTCATGAGGCCCCCGACCTTGAGGGCGAAGGCGAGTTCGCGAGTCTGGCGCTTGAGCTCGTCGATGATGGCGGGCGGCAGGGTGCGCGGGGGCAGGGAACAGGCGCTATCGCCAGAGTGAATGCCGGCTTCCTCGATATGCTCCATGATGCCGGCCACGAAGACGTCCTTGCCGTCGCAGAGGGCGTCGACGTCGATTTCGGTGGCGCCGGAGAGATAGGCGTCGAACAGCAGCGGATTGTCGGAGAGGACCGAATTGATCTGGCCGGTCTTGTCGTTGGGATAGCGCTGCAGGATATCGGGCGGGACGAGGCCGGTCAGCGTATCCTGGACATAGCGCTCGAATTCGCTGGCCGAGTGGACAATGGCCATGGCGCGGCCGCCCAGCACATAGGACGGGCGGATGACCAGCGGATAGCCCAGGCGCTCGGCGACAAGACGAGCCTGCTCCAGCGAATAGGCGATGCCGTTCTTGGGCTGGGTCAGCTCGAGCTTGTTGAGCAACTTCATGAAGAGGTCGCGGTCTTCGGCCAGGTCAATGGCATCGGGCTGGGTGCCGAGGATCGGAACGCCGGCCTTGGCCACGGCATCGGCGAGGTTCAGCGGGGTCTGGCCGCCGAACTGGACGATGACGCCGTGCAGCGTGCCGTTCTGCTTTTCGGTGAGCAGGATCTCGATGACGTCCTCTTCGGTCAGCGGCTCGAAATAGAGGCGGTCGGAGGTGTCGTAGTCGGTCGAGACGGTTTCCGGATTGCAGTTGACCATGATGGTCTCGTAGCCGGCATCGGCCAGCGCGAAGGCGGCATGGCAGCAGCAATAGTCGAACTCGATGCCCTGACCGATACGGTTTGGTCCGCCGCCGAGAATGACAACCTTCTTGCGATCGGAGGGGCGCGCCTCGTCGTCGACCTTGCCCGCGAAGGGGGCCTCATAGGTCGAATACATATAGGCGGTGGGCGAAGCGAATTCGGCCGCGGAGGTGTCGATGCGCTTGTAGGCGGGGCGCACGTCGAGGCTGTGGCGATGCTTGCGCACGTCCGAGGGTTTCAGGCCCGCCAACTGGGCAAGGCGCGGGTCGGAAAAGCCCATGGACTTGAGCATGCGCAGGGTCGCCGCGTCCTGCGGCAGGCCGAATTGCTTGACCTTGGCTTCCATGTCGACGATGCCGCGCATCTGTTCGAGGAACCACGGATCGATCTTGCAGGCTTCGTAAATGTCCTCGTTGGAGACGCCGAGGCGCATGGCTTCGGCCACGTGCAGCAGGCGCGACGGGGTGGGGGTGCCGAGGGCCGCCTTGATGGCGTTCTTGTCCTCGCCTTCGCCCAGGCCCGGAATGCCGACCTCGTTGAGGCCGGTGAGGCCGGTTTCGAGCGAACGCAGGGCCTTTTGCAGCGATTCCTGGAAGGTGCGGCCGATGGCCATGGCTTCGCCCACCGACTTCATCGAGGTGGTGAGGCGATTGTCGGCGCCGGGGAATTTTTCGAAGGCGAAGCGCGGGATTTTGGTGACGACATAGTCGATGGTCGGCTCGAAGGAGGCCGGGGTGGCGCCGCCGGTAATGTCGTTTTCAAGCTCGTCGAGCGTGTAGCCGACGGCGAGGCGCGCCGCGACCTTGGCGATGGGGAAGCCGGTGGCCTTCGAGGCGAGCGCAGACGAGCGGCTGACGCGCGGGTTCATCTCGATGACGACCATGCGGCCGTCCTTGGGGTTGATGCCGAACTGGACGTTGGAGCCGCCGGTTTCGACGCCGATCTCGCGCAGCACCGCCAGCGAGGCGTCGCGCATGATCTGGTATTCCTTGTCGGTCAGCGTCAGGGCCGGGGCGACGGTGATGCTATCGCCGGTATGGACGCCCATCGGGTCGATATTCTCGATCGAGCAGATGATGATACAGTTGTCCTTCTTGTCGCGGACAACCTCCATTTCGTACTCTTTCCAGCCAAGGACGCTTTCCTCGACCAGAACTTCATTGGTGGGCGAGGCGTCGATGCCGCTTTCGCAGATGGCGAGATATTCCTCGCGATTATAGGCAATGCCGCCGCCGGTGCCGCCGAGGGTGAAGCTGGGGCGGATGATGGCGGGCAGGCCGATGACTTCGAGCGCCTGCAGGGCTTCGATGGTGTTGTGGGCGAGCATGGAGCGCGGGGTTTCGAGCCCGATCTTCTTCATGGCGTCGCGGAAGAGTTCGCGGTCCTCGGCCTTGTCGATGGCCTCGGCGGTGGCGCCGATCATCTCGACATTATACTTGTCGAGGACGCCCATCTTGCGCAGGCTGAGGGCGCAGTTGAGCGCGGTCTGGCCGCCCATGGTGGGGAGCAGCGCGTCGGGGCGCTCCTTCTCGATGATCTTGGCGACCACTTCGGGGGTGATCGGTTCCATATAGGTGGCGTCGGCCAGGTCCGGATCGGTCATGATCGTCGCCGGGTTCGAGTTCACCAGGATGATCCGGTAACCCTCTTCCTTGAGCGCCTTGCAGGCCTGGGTGCCGGAATAATCGAACTCGCAGGCCTGCCCGATGATGATCGGACCCGCACCGATGATGAGGATCGATTTGATGTCGGTACGCTTTGGCATGGTGCTCGCTCTGTCTGTCTAACCTGTGAGACGGGCGAGAAACAGAATCGCCCGGACACACCTGTCCGCGCGAAACCCGCGCTGCAGTTGAGCACTGCGCCGCAGGGGAAAAGACCGAACATGGTGGTTAAGCGGGCGGTGTAACCGAAGAGTCGCCGGAAGGGAAGGGGGGCACCTTCCCACGATCTCCCGGAACCCCATCTAGAATTCAACGTCGTCGTCGAATGTTCCCGGGTCCCAATCAATTCCAGCCCAGCCGAAGCTTTCGGTACCATAGTATTCTCCGAGCTTCTCGTAGCGTCGTTCGCGCCTTGGAATGCTTGTTTCGGCGTAGATGTTGCCGGGCAGTATTCCCTTTGGTCGCTGGCCTAAGCTCGACTCCAGAAGTGCGTTGATATTCGGTAGCTCAAGGGCAACATTTGTAGCTGAGGTGTTGAAAAAAGTGACGTTCTGTCCCTTTAGGGCCCGAAAGTGTGGGTCCGCATTGACTGCATCTTCTGCCCCAGCAAGGTTCCAGGTCTTCCGAATTCCTGCCTCGTAGACCAGCATCCAATGCTCCCCTCGAAGATCGTCCGAGCCAACTGGGCCGATCCAATCAGAGACTGACCCACGGCCGGTCAAAAGGGTTCGGCTTCTCAGCATGAGAACAAGGCAGGCGCACAGGCTATTTTCAATTTTAGCGACAAGCTGTGTAGCGCGCTCTCCCAATCGAATTGTTAGTGATCGACATAACCACAATACCCACGTTACTTCGAAGTGATGATTATAGGGCGCATGATCGTCTATCATCACTTCGGCGAAATTTTTGACTTGTTCGCTAAGCGGGTAGCCAGCAGCTGCATATGTGCAGAGGATTTTCACCACGGAATCTAGGCAGTTGGAGTTTTCCCGTGCCATTCGCAATAGGAAGGGCTCATAAACATCCCAGTTAGATTGCTGTATGAGGCATCGAGAGGTTTTTCGGACTGCAAAAGAGGCAATGCTTTCATCCGGCCAGTGTTTTGAAAGGCGAATTACTTCCGTGAAGAATCTGATTAGGTCTCGACGTTGATCAGTTGCTGAAGTGCTTATCTTCAATTGGGAAATGTCGCCGGGCCATCCATCTTCATTGAAAACAAGTGCGTCAATAATTTTAGTTTTAGAGGCGTTAAGTTGAAGGTCGAAGCCGAGTACGGCGTCCCTGAGTGAGGCGAGGAACGCCTCCGCGTCTACATGTGAGGCAAAGCACAGAAAGAAATCATCCATATAGCGGTAGCCAGCCGTAAGCTTTCCAAAATGGTCCGGGCTAACTTTTTGTTCGATGCCGCAAAGAATGAGTTCGGATATGATCCGAGAACTATCGGGGCCGACAGGGATGCCAATAGTCTGACCATCCTGGCACGAACGCATTAGAGCGTCGATCTGATTTCCATAAACTGCGGGGTCAGTTACGCTGTGGTTTCGCTTAGAGACACGTTTGCCATGAAGCGCCCAAGGGATAGAATGGGTGTAGATGGCATGGTAAAAACTAAGAACATCGGTTTGGAGAATTGCGCGAGCAGTCGAGTAGGCTTGGATACGCTTCTCGGCTAACAGCGACAATTTGGGCATGTTAACCGCACGGCCTCCGTTTGTGCGCACTTCTCCAGGAGTGAGGCTAATACTGGACTGCGAGAAAATTGCTTCGAACTCGTCTTGATGATCAGCGATAGCGCATGTCAGGTAGTATTGGTTCACGGGATTTGGAACCCCCAACATTCGACGGGAATGGCCTTTGCGGGCCATGTCGAAGCGTGCGTACCGGCTGATAGGAGGGTATGCACGACGCTGTTGTGCAGTTAGGCCAGCCTCGTGAGCTGCCCACAGCGGAGCGAAACTATTTGCCTTGTCCGCGAAGTTGCCTGTCGTGAACGGCGGTGGCAGTTCTTTCGGCAAGTATCCTCGAGATAGAAGTGCTTCAACGCGCTCGTCGCGAGTAGTCATGGCGTAGTGAGCTCCTAGGACGAGATCCGTGGGCCGGCAATTTCACACTGGCTCAGTATATAAAGACTACGAAACTAGCGGTTTTCCAATCCCCACAATTTCCACCTCAGCGTCCCCCACCGTCGCCACATCCCCTACGCCCTTCCCCATCAGCGCCCGCGCTAATGGTGACGCGAACGAGATCGTTCCCGCTTTCGGGTCGGCTTCGTCCTCCCCGACAATGGTAAAAGTCTGGGTGCGGCCGTCGTCGCGTTCCACGGTGATGCGGGAGCCGAAGGCGACTGTCTCATCGCTTTCAGGCGGCGGCACGACCTGGGCGGTGCGGAGGCGCTCGGTGAGGTAGCGCAGGTCTCGATAGGGGTTGGCGGCCTGGCGGCGGCGTTCGTTGATGTCTTCGATGGCGAGGGCGGCTTCATAGGCGGCGGTGGCTTGGGCCAGTTGGCGTTCGAGCAGCGCCAGCCCGTTGGCGGTCACGAGGTTGGGGCCCGCGGGAACAGGCTTTTCCGGCAGCATGGTTTCGGCAGCCGTCTCGGCGCTGTCTTCCTTGGTAAAGGCTACGCTCACTGCAAATGTCCTCGTTGTCGCGCGGTGATCGGAGATGCGCTTTGCTTTTACCGAAGATACCCTCACCCGGCCTCCCCCTGATAGGGGGAGCGCCTGGTTTCGACTGCCAGTGCGGCCTCTGCATCACCCTCCCCCTTGAGGGGAGGGCAAGCAGAGCTTGGGTCCGTCCGGACCCTAGCGGCGCTCGGGTGGGGGTGTCAGCGCCTCCAGTAGACATCGATATCTGCAACACCCCCGGACACCCCCACCCTAGTTGCGCTAGGCTGCTCCGCAGCCAGCTTCACTACCCTCCCCTCAAGGGGGAGGGTGATAAAGGGCCGATGGTCTCGCGCATGTTCGAGCGCTCTAATGTTCGGCTTGCCCGGTGCTGGCGGAAGGGTCTTTTCAAGCGTGGACGGGCAGGGATGAAGCGACGCTCAAGCCGCTATCTGGCCCATGACCGTCTGGTTCCGTCCCGCATGCTTGGCGGCGTAGAGGGCCTGGTCGGCGCGGACGAGGAGGTCTTCGCAGGTGCGGACGGTCTGGTGCGGGGGATAGGCGGCGATGCCCAGGCTAATGGTGACGACGCCGGTTTCGCTGCCTTCGTGGGGGATGGCGGCGTCGAGCACGGCCTGGCGCAGGCGTTCGGCAATGGCCATGGCGCCGGCTTCATCGGTGTCGGGCAGGATCAAACAGAATTCCTCGCCGCCGTAGCGGGCAACGATGTCGGTCTGGCGCGCGACGACGTCCTTCATGGTTTCGGCGAGCAGCTTGAGGCACGAGTCGCCAAAACCATGACCGTAGATGTCATTGTAGCTCTTGAAGCGGTCGACATCGACCATGATGGCGCTGATCCAGGTCTTCTGGCGGGTGGCGCGGGCCATTTCGCGGGAGAAGAGTTCGTCCAGCGCGCGGCGGTTGGCAATGCCGGTCAGGGGATCGGTGGCGGCCAGCGTCGACAGGCGCTCGGTCAGCTCGGCCAGGTCATTTTCGGTTTCGCGCATGGCGGTGATGTCGATGGCCACCGAGACATAGCCCAGATTGGGGACTTCGCGGTTGCGGATCAGCACATAGGCGCCATTGGCAAGGCGGACTTCCTCGTCCTCCTGGTCGATGATGCGGTTGATGACCGCGTCGATCCACTGGGCCGGCGTCAGGTTGGGCTGACGCACCTGCTCACCGCGCGCAATGGCCGTTTCCAGTACATGCCGGAGCGAGGCGCCGGGCTTGCGGATGTCGCGGGTGATTTCGAACATGCGGTGATACTGCTCGTTGCAGAACACGAATTTGCAGTCGCGGTCGAAGAGCGCGACGCCGTCGGCCATCTGCGAGAGAACCAGCGACCAGAGTTCGGCCGCGTCCTCGACGGCCTGCTCGCGCATGCGGTCCTCGGTGATGTCGCGGGTAATGCCGACGAGGCCGATGACCTGATCGTCGGCATCGGTGACCATGGTCTTGGAGGACTGGTACCAGCGGGTCTGGCCGTCCACAGTGCCCCAGTCGACGACACCGCGCAGCGAGCGGCCCTGGGTGAGGATCTCCTGTTCGTCCGCAAACAGTTGCCTACCGCGTTCACCGGGCGAGAGGTCGAGGTCGGTCTTGCCGATGAGCCCGGTCCGGTCGGACCCATAGATGTCGGCCACGGCCTGGCTATAGGCGACAAGGCGGCTCTGCGGATCCTTGATGTAGAGATAATCGGGCGCCACGCCAATGGCAGCATTGAGCAGGCGCCGCTCCTTGCCCCGGATGTGCGCCAGCTCGAGAGCATAGACGCTGACAAAGGCGCCGAGGAACTTGAACAGGCTCACCGTGACCAGGGTCTGGCTGATGGGCAGCAGGAGCAGCGAGGGAACGGCCGGCAAGACGATGAGACCCAGGCTGAACAGCAGGGCCTTGATCTCGGGCGGCTTGCCGCGGCAGTAGTAGTATCCCGCCAGGCCCACGCAGCCCGACAGCGTGATGCCGACAATGCCAAGGAATGCACCGGCGCCACCGATCCAAAGCCGGGCGGCGGCGGTGACAGAGACAGCGATAAGCGCACCCAGCGGCCCGGCATAGAGCCCGGCGACAGCGACGGGGACCGAGCGCAGGTCGGCGACGTAGCCGCCGCCCAGGTCGACCCTGTAGAGCAGGGAAACCACCGCTGCCCCGCCCATGAAAAGGCCGGCAATGGCCGCGCGAGCGTAGCCGCCGAGGCGGGTGACCTCCGCACCAAGAGTGGCCCAGACCACGACGAAGAACATGGTGATGAGGAAATTGGCCGCGAGTTCTCGGACGATTTCGACGTCTGTCATGTCCCGGTCCAATTTCGCCGCGGATGGCGGCCAGCAGGAGTTCGGACGACAGTTTCGCCGAACAGTGCTGAAAAACCGTTTACTCCATTGGCATTTGTTTCCGGACCGGGCAGGTGCCCGAGGCCAGGGTTCCGGAAGGCAAGGAAATGTGATGGCGGTGGGCGCAACGAAGCGCCTCAAGCCAGGCTTTGGTTAAGAGATCATTGGTTTTTGGAGATTTCCCATGCCCAGAACGTTTGAGTTGATGGCCGGCACCATGCTGTCGGCAGTGATGCTGGCAGGCCCGGTCGCGGCCCAGGGCCAGCCGGTGGAAACCGCGCCACCCAATGCACCGGACCAGGTGCCCGCCTTCGAGGGTCAGACCCGTGCACCGCAGCCGGAAACACCCGTCGCAACCACGCTGGACGTGGTTGCCGAGGGGCTGCCGCATCTTTGGGCCATGGAGTTCCTGCCCGATGGGCGGATGCTGGTGACGGCCAAGTCCGGGGTGTTGCACATCGTCACGCAGGAGGGAGAGGTCAGCGAACCGATTACCGGCCTGCCGGAGGTTGACGCGGTGGGGCAGGGCGGTCTGCTCGACGTGGCACTGGCAACCGATTTCGAGAGTTCAGGCCGCATCTACGTGTCCTTTGCCGAACCGCGCGAGGGCGGCAATGGCACGTCAGTGGCGGCTGCGACGCTGGTGCTCGGCGAAGATGGGGGCGCGACGCTGGAGGATGTCGAGGTGATCTTCCGGCAGGAGCCGACCTATGACGGCGACAAGCACTTCGGGTCGCGCATCGTGCCCGCCGAGGACGGAAACCTCTTTGTGACGGTGGGTGAGCGATCCGATGATCCGATCCGCGACGAGGCGCAGGACCTGCAGAGTGGATTGGGCAAGATTTTCCGGATCACGACGGTAGGTGAGCCAGCGGAGGGCAATCCCTTCCCGGAGGGCGAGGCACTGCCAGAAATCTGGAGCCTTGGGCACCGCAATGTGCAGTCGGCAACGCTGGACGGCCAGGGGCGGCTATGGGCGGTGGAACATGGTGCCATGGGCGGGGATGAGCTCAACCGGCCGGAGGCGGGGCTCAACTATGGTTGGCTGGAAGTCGCCTATGGGGTCGCCTATAATGGTGCGCCGATCGAGGGCGGCATCACCCAGAGCGCGGAAACCGAGCAGCCCGTCTATTATTGGGATCCGGTGATCGCGCCTTCGGGAATGGCTTATTACAGCGGCGAGGAATTCCCCGAATGGGAAGGCGCCTTCCTCGTTGGCGGGTTGGTCGCCCAGGGCGTGGTCGTACTGCACATGGAGGGTGATCGGGTGGCCCAGGAAGAGCGCGTCGATATCGGCGCCCGGGTGCGCGATGTGCGCGTCGGACCGGATGGGGCGGTCTACGCGGTGACCGAAAGACGCGGCGGTGGGGGATCGACGATCGTGAAGATCACCAAGGCCGAATGAGGCACAACAAAAGGCCCGGTGCGTAACCGGGCCTCCTGTTCTAGTCGATCGAGTCGGTTCAGTTCAGGCGGCCGGACCAGTCGTCGATTTCCTTGCGAACTTCGTCCTTGGCCTTGCCATAGCGTTCCTGGAGCTTGCCTTCGAGCTGCTCGCGGTTGCCGTTGATCTGGGCAATGTCGTCATCAGTGAGTTTGCCCCACTGTTCCTTGGCCTTGCCAGAGAACTGCTTCCAGCTGCCTTCGATACGGTTCCAGTCCATGCAGGAGTCTCCTCTTGTTGACACGGGAAGACAACGCGACAGGGGATTCGGTGTTCCACACATTTGCGTCAGTGCAGCGGCGGGCGGCGGCGCATCAGGGAGGCAGCTCTGTCCAGGGCCAGACCCAAAACCACGGCCAGGGCAACCGCCAGGAGCATCCCCAAAAGCGGCTGATGGCTGAACCAGTGGCCCGCCAACGTCCCCATGGCCACATTGTAGGCGGCCCATGCGGAACCGGCCAGAAGGCAGACCGGCAGGAAGCGGGCCAGGGCAAACCCGGTGCTGCCAGCGGTCAGATTGACGGCCAGGCGGGCGAAGGGAATGAAGCGTGCGGTGAGGATGACCATGCCGGTGTGCCTGCCCATGCGCCGGCCCGCCCAGCGGAGCAGCCGGGCAAGGGGGCGGAAGCGGGTGGCCTGAAGGCGACGAATGCCGATGGTCCGTCCGAGCAGATAGGTCAACATGTCCCCCACCATGGCGCCGGTGGCCGCAACCGCCAGCAAGACCAGCGGGTCGGGAGCGGCGCTGGACGCCGCCAGCGACGCCAGTCCTACAATCACCAGTTCACTGGGAAAGACAGGGGCCAGGCTGTCCAACACGACCAGCAGGAGGGTAATGAGATAGACCCAGGGTGAGGTAGCGAGGGAGAGAATGAGGTCGGTGACGATGTCCATCGCGATCGGATTTCCGAAAACCTATCGGACAATAGCGCGACCGGAGCACCGTTCTGTGACAGTCAAGCCGCCCGGGCAGCGCTCTGGCGGGCGAGCGCGGCGACAATGTCCCCAACGCGATAGGGCTTGGCAATGAAAACGGCGCCTCTCGGCAGCTGCGCGACCGTTGGCCGGACACCGCCCGAAACGACGACGATGGGAAGGCCCGGGCGGGCCTCGGCGGCGAGCCGCGCGAGGCACAGACCATCCGGTCCGTCGCCCAGTTCGATATCAGTCACGAGGCCATCGACATCGGTGGCGATCAAGCGCGCCGCCGTGCGGGCGCTGCCGGCGGGAAGGGCCTCGAGGCCAAGATCGGCCAACTGATCGATCAGGTCGAGCAACAGAAGCGGCTGGTCTTCGACCACCAGGATTTTCGCTATCTCGGGCATTTGGGGCCTCCCCATCACGCGGCACACGGGGAGAAGACGAGAGAAGGCCCTTTTCGTTGCATGACCGCACCGCATGGCTGCCAGCATGGCTACCATTTGGTTCAAATTGTGCCGGTCAGCAGCGGCCCGCTCCGTACCTCACCTTAAGGAGTTGCCGGTAGGATGGCCGGAATTGAGGAGGCGGGCATGACCAGCCGCACAGAAATCCATCTTTCGGAAGTGGTCGGGGCGCTGAGCTTCGCGCTGGACATCACCGAGGGACAGCCGGTGGGACATAACCTGAGATGCTGCTGGATCGGCATGCATGTGGGCGCTGGGCTGGGGCTGAGCGAGGTCGAGCTCTCGGACCTCTATTATACGCTCCTGCTCAAGGATATCGGCTGCAGCTCCAATGCGGCGCGCATCTGCCAGCTCTATCTGGCCGACGACCTGAGCTTCAAGAATGCCTACAAGGTGGTCGATACCAAGCTGCCGGAAATCCTGCGTTTCCTCGTGGCCAATACGGCGCGCAAATCGGGGTTTGTCGAGCGGCTGCAGACGCTGGTCCACATCGCCCGTAATGGCGGGGAAATCTCCAAGGAACTGATCGAGACACGCTGCCAGCGTGGCGCCGAGATCGCGCGGTCGATGCGGTTTTCCGAGGCGGTGGCGCAAGGCATTCTCGATCTCGACGAACACTGGGATGGCAGCGGGCAGCCGCAAGGGCTCGTCGGGCGGAATATTTCCCGGTTCGGGCAGATCGCGCTATTGGCGCAGGTGGTCGACGTGTTCTTCATGCGGGGGGGTGCGGAGGCGGCGCTGGCGGAGGTCGGGGAACGCGCGGGGCGGTGGTTCGACCCGGACCTGGTGGACCTGCTGCTGACCCTCGGGCATGACACAGTGTTCTGGCAGCCGCTGCACGCCAATGACCTGCAGGAGCGGGTGATGGCGCTGGAGCCGCGGGCATTGGCGCGCGCGGTGGATGAGGACTATCTCGACGATATTGCCGCGGGCTTTGCGCAGGTGGTCGATGCCAAGAGCCCGTTTACCGCGGGCCACAGCGACCGGGTGGCGCTGTTTGCCGACCTGATTGCCGAGGAAATGGGTTATGCGCCCGAGCGGCGACGCTGGCTCAAGCGCGCGGCGCTGCTGCACGATATCGGCAAGCTGGGCGTGTCGAACAGCGTTCTCGACAAGAACGGCAAGCCGGACGAAGACGAGTGGGCCGAGATCAAGCGCCATCCCGAATTGGGGCGGGTGATCCTGGGCAAGATCGGGGCTTTCAGGGAAATGGCCCGCATCGCCGGCGACCACCACGAAAAGCTCGATGGACGCGGCTATCCACGGGGGATCAAGGCGGACAGTATCGACCTCGACACGCGCATCGTGACGGTTTCCGATATTTTCGACGCACTGACGGCTGATCGGCCCTATCGCAAGGCCATGCCGGTATCGGCGGCTTTCGAGATCATGGAAAAAGAGGTCGGCACAGGGCTGGACGCCGATGTGTTCGCCGCGCTGCGACGCGGCTTCGTGCGGCTTGAGGATGTGGCGGAGACGGGGCGGGAGAAGGCGGCTTAGAGGTTGGCGCGGTAGAGCCCCACGCGGATGCCGCCGTGAAGGACGGGCGGCAGGGGTGGTTCGAAGGATAGGCCGGTGGCCTGGGCAAGCTGCTTGTCGGCGGTGATGATGCCGACGCGCCAGCCGGCAAAACGGGTTTTGAGCACCGTGCCCAAGGTGCGGTGGACGCCGATCAGCGGGCCCTTTTCGCCGATGCGTGTTCCATAGGGTGGGTTGACGATGACGAGACCCGGCGGGCCATCAGGAGGCGTCAGCTCTTCGATGGATTGTTGGGTGAAAGCGGTCAGATCGGCCACGCCGGCGCGGGCGGCGTTTTCGTTCGCCATGCGGATGGCGCCGGGGTCGCGGTCGAAGCCACAGGAGCGTTGAGTGACTGGGCGGGCGGACCCCGAGGCCCGCAATTTTGACCAAGCCGCGGTGTCGAAGCCGGGAAGCTGTTCGAAGGCAAAGCTGCGCTCACGGCCGGGGTGAAGGCCCAAGGCGATCTCGGCGGCCTCGATGACGAAGGTGCCGGAGCCGCACATGGGGTCGAGGACAGTTTCGGCGCCCGAATAGCCGCATTGGCGCAGGAACATGGCGGCCATGGTCTCGCGCATCGGGGCCTTGGCGACGCCTTCCTTGAAGCCGCGCTTGTGGAGAGACTCGCCGGTAGTGTCGATGCTGATGGTAACGAGGTCGTCCTCGATGCGCACCATGATACGCAGGGTTGCGTCCTCGGCGACGGGGGCGTCAAGTTCTTCCCTGATGGCAGTGGCCACGCGCTGGGCGGCGGCGCCCGCGTGGTAAATGCGCGAGCGCTTGCAACTGGCCTCGACCTGGACCGGAACGTCAGGACGCAAAAAGTCGGACCAGGGCAGTTTTCGCGCCCGCTTGTCGAGCTGGGCGAGGTGCATGGCGCGGAAGGAAGCGATGCGGGCCAAAATGCGGGTAGCACCGCGCAGCACGAGATTGGCGCGCCAGACGTCGGACCAGGTGCCCGAAAACGTCACGCCGCCGTCGATGATGCTCGCCCCGGAAAACCCGGCTTCAAGGGCTTCTGCGGCCAAGGGGGCTTCGAGGCCGGGGGTGGCGACGAGAAAGATGTCGAAGGGGGCAGGGGTCATGCGCGAGCAGTAGCCTTGCGCCGGGCGGCTGGCAAGTTTGCTCGCGCAGAGGGTTACCTTTGCGCCGAACTGTGGTTATATCGGTAAACGCCGATGAAAGCTCGGCCACCGATTTCGTCACGAGAGAGCTTGCAATGAATCAGTATGTGCCGCCCAAAGTCTGGACCTGGGACAAGGAGAATGGTGGTGCGTTCGCCAGCACCAACCGGCCGATTGCTGGCGCCACGCATGACAAGGAATTGCCGCGGGGCGCGCATCCGATCCAGCTCTATTCGCTGGCCACGCCGAACGGGCAGAAGGTCACCATCATGCTCGAAGAGCTCTTGGCGGCCGGTCACGACGCCGAATACGACGCCTATATCGTCAATATCGGCAAGGGTGACCAGTTCGGGTCGGGCTTTGTGTCGATCAATCCGAACTCGAAAATACCGGCCATGATGGACTATGGCCCCAAGGAGCCGATCCGGCTGTTCGAGAGCGCCTCGATGATGCTGTACCTGGCCGACAAGTTCGACGCCTTTCTGTCCAAGGACGTGGCCAAGCGCGCCGAGACCATGAACTGGCTGTTCTGGCAGATGGGCAGCGCGCCTTTCGTGGGTGGCGGTTTCGGCCATTTCTATGCCTATGCGCCCGAAAAGCTCGAATATCCGATCAACCGCTATGCCATGGAAACCAAGCGCCAGCTCGACGTGCTCGACCGGCAACTGGCGGAACACGAATTCGTCTCGGGCAGCGACTATACCATTGCCGACATGGCCATCTTCCCCTGGTATGGCGGCCTCGTGCTCGGCCGGGCCTATAATGCGGCCGAATTCCTCGACGTGGGAATCTACAAGAATGTCATTCGCTGGGCCAAGCAGGTCGATGCGCGCGAGCCGGTCAAGCGGGGGCGCTGCGTCAATGCCGCGGGCGGACCGGAAGATGAACAGCTCCATGAGCGCCATTCAGCCGCCGATATCGACACGGTGCTGGCCGTCCGCAAGGCTCGTGGTACGGTTTGAAATGAAAAGCCCCGCGGAAGCGGGGCTTTTTGTTGCGGCCCGTCGAAATCGGCATTTCCCGTTCGTCGTCAGGATAGAACTCAATTGGAGGACGAACGATGCGCTTCATGGCCCTGGTCTACTTTGAACCCGGCTCGATGGACCACCTCACGGCGGACGATTTCCGGAAGCTCGACGACGATACAATTGCCCATGACCACAAGCTGCGAAACAGTGGTCACCTGATTTTCGCTTCGCCGCTGGCCGGGGTGGAGACGGCGAGGAGCCTGCGCTTTGAGAACGGCCAATTGATCAGCACCGACGGTCCCTACGCCGAGAGCAAGGAAGTGGTTGGCGGCTTCCTGCTGCTCGAGGCCGAGAGCATGGAGGAACTGACGCCGCTCTTTGCGGACGATCCCATCCTCAAATATGGAAGGATGGAAATCCGACCGCTTGTTGTCCACGCGCATAGCGAGAGCGGCATGGAGCGGCCGGACTTTGCCCTGACGCCCTAATTGTTGATGGCGATAATGCCCCACTGGGTCTGCGAACAGGCGTCATCCAGGCACACATTGCTGATCCAGATGGCGCCGTCGCCAATGCCGACGCCCTCGTCGGTGACGATCAACGCGTCCACGTCCTGCTGGCCCAGAGCTTCAAGCGTCTCGGGCATGACCAGCATGTCGAAATTGTCCACCAGGTCCTGGGCTTCCAGCACGTCGTAGATCTCGCCATTGGCATTCACCGTCAGTGGGAAGAAGGCGTATTGGCCGAAGGTGACCGGGTCGCCGAACATGACCGCGTCCTGAAGGAGGGAGAAGACTTCGAAGAAGCCTTCGGCATTGCCGTGGATCGCCTCGATGCTGGCATAGATATCTTCTTCGGACTGGGCGAGGACCGGTAGGACGGGCACGACCAGCGCGACGCTGGCGAGGAGCGCGAGGGCGGGACGGGTGAACATGCGGGATCTTTCCTGAAGGCAGCGAATTGCCGCAGCCCAATCAATCGCGCAATCGGGAAAGAGTGCAAGAGGGTGCGCATCGAATACACCCGCTGTTAAGCCTAACCGGACCATTATGCGGCCCAAGGGAGCCGCGCGCGAGGTTCCGCGCGTCGCTATAGTCTCCGAGTTCGAGTAAGCCCATGCGTCTGATAATCGGTATCGTCGTCGTCTTTGCCTGTGTGTTCGGCGGCTATTCGGCGATGGGTGGGCACATTGAAGTGCTCTGGCAGCCGTTCGAATTCGTGATCATCCTGGGCGCGGCGGTCGGCGCTTTCATCATTGCCAATGGCGCGCCGGTGCTCAAGGCCGTCCCGACCATGTTCGGCACGCTGTTCAAGGGCCCGAAGTATAACAAGACTGCCTATCTCGAACTGCTGGGCATGCAGTTCTCGATGTACAAGCTCATCCAGCAAAAGGGCATTCTGGGGATCGAGTCGCATATCGAAGACCCGCACAATTCCACTCTGTTCAACGCCTTCCCCACCTTCGCCAAGAATCACCATGCGGTGGAATTCGTGTGCGACTACATGCGCATGGTGACCATGGGGTCCAACAATGTGCATGAGATGGATGCGCTGATGGATGAGGAACTGGAGACCCACCACCAGGAGCAGGAACGTCTGGTTTCGGCCATGCAGGCCATTGCCGACGGTACTCCGGCGCTGGGCATCGTGGCCGCCGTGCTCGGCGTGATCAAGACCATGGGCGCTATTTCCGAGCCGCCCGAAGTGCTGGGCCACCTCATTGGCGGCGCGCTCGTGGGTACGTTCTTCGGCGTGTTCGTGGCCTACGGTTTCTTCGGGCCGATGGCGCAGTCGCTCAAGAGCACGTTTGAGGCCGAGTCAAAGTATTTCCTGTCGCTCAAGGTGGGCCTGCTCGCCCATATCGGAGGGCAGCCGCCGGTGATGGCGATCGAATTCGCGCGCAAGGCGCTGATGAGCGAAGTGCGTCCGACCTTTGCCGAGGTCGAGGCAGCCACGGCAGCGTTGCCCGCGACCACCTGATGAGCCCGACATACGAGTAAGCCAGAATGGCGAATTACGACCAGCCGATCATCATCAAGAAGGTCAAGAAGGCCGCCCATGCTCACCATGGCGGCGCCTGGAAGATCGCCTATGCCGACTTCGTGACGGCCATGATGGCGTTCTTCCTTCTGATGTGGCTGATCAGCATGACGACGCCGGAGCAGAAGGAGGGCCTTGCCAACTACTTCGCGCCCGCCTCGCTCAGCATGACCACAAGCGGCGCCGGCGGCGTCATGGGTGGCAATGCCATGGACAATTCGGGCAACCAGATGTCGGGCTCTTCGGCCGATATCGTGGAAGATCGCCCCGCATCGCCACAGAGCTCGGATCAGGGGACGGTGGACACCCATATCGGTGGACCGGCTCGGCAGCAGGGCAGTGAGCGCCAAGCCAGCAGCGACAGTGAATTCAACCTCAAGTCGCTCGACACCCAGACCTTCCACAGCGCCGCGGCCAGCATCAAGCAGGCCTGGCAGTCGATGCCGGAAGTGACACCCTATATGGACAATCTGTTGATCGAGGAGTCCGAGGAAGGTCTCGATATCCAGATCATCGACCAGCAAGGGCGGCCGATGTTCCCGGAAGCGTCCAAATACCCGCTGGAGCATACCCGTGCCGCCATTGCCGCCATAGGGCCGATCCTGCAGCAGCTCAATGCGCAGGTTACGATCTCCGGCCACACGGCCGCCGGCGGGCGCTACGACAATCCGCGCTATGGCCCGTGGGAACTGTCCGCGGACCGGGCAAACGCGGTGCGCTCGATCCTGGGTGAGTTCGGCATGAGCGATGACCGGTTCAAGGCAGTGTCGGGCCGGGCGATGGATGAGCCCTTCTTTCCCAACGACCCCTATATGTCGGCCAATGAGCGGGTGCGGATCACGGTGCTGCATGCACCGCCGCCGGTGCCGGTGGGTCTTCAGCCCTGAAGGATTGGGAATTTTCCGTAGGTCACCGTTAACCTTCGCGCCCCAATTGAGGCCGATGCCAGATTTTGAAACAAAGGCGGTAAGCCCAGGTTAATGGGTCCAAGCGTGAAGTGATCCCGACAAAGCGGGCAGAAGCCCGTGGGGAGACCTATTATGCGCCTGGGGCAAACCATTCTCGCCGGCATCCTGCTGGCGACCGTCAGTACGTCCGTGCTGGCCCAGGATTGGGTGGCGGACCGTTTGCGGGGTGGTGTGCTGCAGTTTGACAGTGGAAGCTGGGTGGCTCTGGAGCGCGGCGACGTCGTGCCGGATGGCCGCCAGATCCGCACGCTCGCGGACGGACGGGTCGAGCTGGTGCGTGGACAGGAGCGTATTGCGCTCGCTGCCAATACCGAAATTGCCGTACGCGACGCAGCAGGGCAGAAGATGACCAGCGTCATCCAGCGGCAGGGCAGCGTGACGATCGTGGCCGAGCGGCGCAACGTTCAGCACTTCTCGGTGCAGACGCCCGTTCTGGCGGCCGTGGTCAAGGGCACCCAGTTTACCGTGACCTATCAGAACGGCCAGGCGCGCGTCGATGTCGAGCGCGGTGTGGTTCAGGTCCAGGATAGCGGACACGACATGGTGGTCGATGTGACGCGCGGTCAATCTGCCGAGGTCAGTCAGACCGAGCCGCTCAATGTCAGCGGGCCGGGTTCGGATCGGGTGGTCTATCTCATCGAGGGCGAAGTGGTGCCCGCAGTGGCGCGCGAGGCGGTGCTGAGCGGCGATATCGCGCCGGAGGACGCCGTCGAGGTCGTGAAGAAGGGGACCGTCCCCAATGTCAATGCAAGCGTCAACGCCGGTGGGCAGGGTAATGCGGTCAGCGCGACCGTGCGGGCCGGTAATGCAAATGCTGCAGCAAAGGGCAATTCCGAGGACCCCGGGGCGGGCAATAGCAGCGGGAATGCCGGTGGTAATGGAAACGGGAACGCCGGCGGGAACGGCAATGGGAATGCCGGTGGCAATGGTAGCGGGAATGCCGGTGGCAACGGAAACGGCAATGCCGGCGGGAACGGCAGTGGAAATGCCGGTGGCAATGGAAACGGCAATGGCAACGGCAATGTCAGCGGCGCCAGAGTAAGTGTTGACCTCGGTCCGGTGAGCGTGGATGTCTCCCTCGGGAACGGGAACGGGAACGGGAACGGGAACGGGAACGGGAACGGGAACGGGAACCGCCACTAAGCCTTTACGCGCAAATCCGGCGCCCGCAGCAGGGTGCATAACGTGTCGCTGGGCACCGGCCTGCTGAAATGAAAGCCCTGCCCGAAATTGCAGCCCATTGCGGCCAGCTGACTGGCAACCGCTTCGTCTTCGATGCCCTCGGCAACGGTGAGCTTCCCCATGGCGCTGGACAGCGCCACGATCGCCGCCAGAAGTTTCCTGTCCTCGATGGATGTGCGGTCCCGTACGAAGCTCTGGTCGATCTTGACCGTCTCGAAGGGCAGGTCGCGGAAATAGCTCAGTGACGAATAGCCGGTTCCGAAATCGTCGATGGATAGCCGGATTCCGAGCTTCTTGAGGCGCCACATGACGTCGCGCACCCGGGCAGGGTCGGCAACGCGTTCGCTTTCGGTGATTTCCAGCTCCAGCCGCGACGGCGGCAGGCCTGATCTACGCAGGCCTGTCTCGACCATGGTCAGGAAGCCCTCATGCTGGAATTGTATGGGGGAGACGTTGACGGCGACGGCGATGGGTTCGGGCCATTGGGTGGCCTGCTGGCAGGCTTCCCACAAGACCCAACGTCCCAGATCGACGATCAACCCCGTCTCCTCGGCCAAGGGGATGAATTCCTCTGGCGAAATGACGCCAAGATCGGGATGTTCCCAGCGCATCAGGGTCTCGGCGCCGACGATGCGACGGGTGCGCAGATCGACCTGCGGCTGGAAGATGAGGTGCAACTGGTTGCGGCCGATGGCCTGGCGCAGGTCCCGGTCCAACTGACGATGGCGATCCATGGCCAGCTGATCGGCAGGGCTGAAGCCGCGCACGGCCACCCGGTCGGACCGAGCCTGGATGACGGCCGTGTCGGCCCGATTGAGCAAATCTGCCCGAACGCTGGTACCGGCTGCATATCCGGCGATGACTTCAACATGCAGGTTGTGGCCATCGACATTGTAGTTCCCCGACAGGGTGCGGGACAGTTGCCTTGCCGTCCTGGACAGGCGATCGGCATCACCATGGTCGAGATCGCAAAGGGCAAAGGCAGCCGGAGCAACCCGCGCGACCTCGGCAAAGCCGGTATGGGATAGCCGGTGTGACAGCTGCACGAGAAGGCGTTCCACCAATTCGTGCCCCAGGGTGGCACGCAGTTCATCCATCGCCCGGATATGCAGGACAGTCATCATGCGCCGGTCGGCACTCTCGGGCTGGGCGAGGAGACCCAGGCGGGAGAGCAGGCCGGTTGCGGTGTCGTGCGTGGCCAGATGATGCAGGCGCTCCTGGGCGTCGCGGCGAGCGAGGAGGTGGTTGTAGCCATTGTCGGCCAGGGCCAGACCAAAGACAAACAGCATGCCGATATGCAGGGCCGCAGTATTGACCATCAGGTCCATGCGAGCATGCGAAAGCAGGGCCAGCCCCTCGCCTGCAACGGAACAGGTCAGCAGCAACACGCCAATAGAAGGCAGATTCAGCCGGCGCCGGAACCGCATCAGGCCCAGGGCCAGTGCAGCGGACCCCACGAGTGCCGGCAGGCTACCCCAATCGGTGAGAATACGTCCGGCGGCCAGTGTCTCGACGGCCATGGCCTGCAGCAAGGGACCGGGTACCACGCCGAAGCGCGGAACGGTGAAGAAATCCCGCAATTCGATGGCGCTGGCGCCCACCACAATCTTGCGGCCGGCCAGGGCTGCGGCGTCCACGCGGCCATAGAGTACGTCCGTGTAGCTGAAGCGCGGTATGCCGGCCATGTCGATGGAGAAATCGACTTGCAGGATGTCCGGGAGTTCGACCGAGGGGTGGACGAGCTGAACCGCGAGCGCCGGGATGGCGCCGTATTCGTCGCTGGCGACAGCAGGCAGGCTGCGGGCACGTCCGGTCATGGGATCGAGCAGGACATTGACCAGAACGGGGCCCGCCGCGGCGGCGAATTCGGGAAGGGGGCGCGAAAAGGCCATGGCGCGGTGAACATCGGCCTGGGCGAAGGCGGCGAGCCAGGCATAGCCGCCGGCACGCTCGAGCGCGGCCGTGAACAGGGCGTCTTCAAAGGGGCTGCTGGCGCTTGAAAAATCGATATCGAAGGCGACCTCGTCGGCACCGGCGTCCATCAGACGATCAAGGAGGCTGGCATGCAGAGAGCGCGGCCATGGCCACACGCCGACCTCTTCGAGGCTCTTGCTGTCGATTTCAACCACGACGGTATTGCCGCTGGCGGGCACCGAGTTGAGTGCCAAACGCCAATCGGACAGGCGGCTGTCCAGCGATGACAGCATGCCGCCAAGGGCCAGCCCCAGCAGAAGCAGCATCACTACCGTCAGGGCGCTCCATCTGATGAGGTGTGGCAAGACCCGTCTCCAATCGCGTGCCACAGTGCCTCACAGCGGCTGATATCGGGTTAAGAAGGCGCCGGCAGAAACGATATCCGGAACGCGTTGGAGCAGACCAGCGTTCTGCCGCAACACAGACGAGGTCGGATCGACATGCTCCAGCTGCTTCTCATTCTCATCGTCGTCGCCCTCCTAGCCGGGGCCATGGGCTTCACCGGGCTGGCCGGGGCGGCCGCGACGCTGGCCAAGGTCGTGGCGGCGATCATGCTGATCGGCATTGTGCTGATCCTCATGCTGGCTTTCATGGGATTGGCCGTGTTGTTCTAGCGATTGACGGTCTTCCAAAATCGGGGAAGGTTCTCCTCTCAAGGGATGGTGGAGGCCATGAGCAAGCAAGAGGTCGACGCCTGGTTCGATGATTATGACCTGCCGCAGAAGTCCACGATGGAGGCGGTACGCCGCGTTATGCTGGCGGCGGATCCGCGCCTGGGCGAAACCATCAAGTGGAAGACGCCGACCTTCACCTACAATGGCAATCTCGCGAGCTTCAACCCGCGTTCCAAAAAACATGTGAGCTTATTGGTCCATAATGGCGCGCGTATTCCGGGCGAATTCCCGAGCCTCGAAGGGACCGGGGACGAGGCGCGGACAATGAAGTTCATGGATGCGGACGATCTCGTGGCCAAGACGCCGGAACTCGAGCGCCTGGTCGTGGCCTGGTGCGACTGGAAATCGACCTGAGCTAGGCCTGCCTGGGGGCGATCATCCGCGCGAGGCCAAGCACGCCGAGTGCCAGAACCGCCGGGCCGATGGCAAGGATCGAACCTGCAGCCCAAAGGGCGCCCGTTGCTGCCCAGAGAATGGACGAGAAGGCTTCGCTCAGGGTTGCAGCGCGGGACGCCACCTGACGCCGCCGGAACATGGACCGCTTGGCGGTGACGCGGAACCAGAGCTGGATGGCCGTCGAAGCCGAAGCGGCCACACCGGCGCAGATCGCGGTAATCAGCGCCATTGGCCAGGCGGCCAGGGCCAGCATGAGGAGGAGCGGTGCCAGGACCAGAGCAATGACGGCCAGAACCGCCTCGATCTTGGCGCGCAGGATCGCGCCCTGGGTCAAGGGCGCGGTCGCGACGAGGTCGTGCGCATCTTCGCCGGAAATGGCCAGCCAGGCGAGGCCGCCGGCCAGTTGCCCGCAGGCCATGACCAGGACCGGAACCACGACGACAAAGGCGCCTTCGCCCGCGCTTGCGCCGAAATTGATCCAGAGCAGGAGTGCCGGCGGCACCAGATAGAGCAATTGCATGAGCGTCTGCGACAGCAGCCACGGATCGCGGCGGAGCAGTTTCCACTCCTTGCGCCGGAGGGCCTGGTTCTGGGTGATTGGGCTGAAGCTTCGCTTGGTGGCGCGGCGCGCCCTGCGAACATGCGTGAGACCGGCGGCGGCCGTGGCTAGGCGCCCATAGCTGGGGGCGATGAGGGTGGTGGCGAGGGCGAGGATGGCCAGGGCGAAGCTGACCAGTGCCAGAGCCGGCAGTGGCTCACCCAGGACAGCCCGTGCGGGAAGCCAGAGCAGATTGGTCGCGTCTGGCGCGGCGTCGATCAGACCATCGGACTGGAAGAAGGCGAGGCGCGAAAAGCCTTCATGGGAGAGGATGGCGGCGGCCTGTATGCCGATCACGAAGCCGGCCCCGACAATGCCGGCAATGATCTGGGCAATCAGGCGGGTTCGCCGCGGGCCCGTGAGTTGAAACAGCAGCCGGGTGAGAGCCATGGCGATGGCCACGGAGATGGCCGCGAGGGCAGGGAGGGCCAGGAATGCCGAAAGCCAACGCGGACCGTCCTGGATGGCCAGCGTGATGACAATGGGCGAGATCAGAAGGGCTCCCAAGGCGCTGGTGCTGACAAAGACGGTCCCCGCCCGCACGACAAAAACCCGCTTGCCGGAGGTGGGCGAGGAGAGGATGAGATCCAGATCGGATCGGCCATAATAGATGCGCGTGACAGCTTCGAGTGCCTGGGACAGGGTCACTGTCCAAAACAGCAGGCCCATGCCCGAGATCAGGACCAGCATGGGCTTGTCGATGACCAGACCCGCCTCAGTCAAAGGACTCAGCGTATACCAGGCGATCAGCAGCATGAGGCCATAGATGGCGCCGCCGCCCAGAACCCACCCAACGAGCCTCACGCGATGCCCGCCGGTCATCATGGCCAACGCATCACGCCAGGCGAGGCGGAATTCGTGGGCAGCCAGCCAGGGCAGGGAGGCGGGGGCGAAGCTCACGCGGCGTCCTGTTTGCTCGATTGCTCCTCGGCGACCAGATCGAGGAAGATTTCCTCCAGCGTGGTCTCGCGGCCGATGCGGGCGCGGAGCTGGGCCAGGGTTCCCTCGGCGATGAGACGGCCCTGGGCGATAACGCCGATGCGTTCGGCCATCCGTTCGGCCACTTCGAGAATGTGCGTGGTCATGATGACGGTGACGCCGGCAGCGGTGCGCTGGCGCAGCACATCCTTGACCTGGCGGGCGGAGCCGGCGTCGAGGCCGGTCAGCGGCTCGTCGAGGATGATGAGGTCCGGATCGTGCACAAGAGCGCCGGCGAGAGCGACTTTTTGCAGCATGCCCTTGGAGAAGCCGCCGCACAGTTCGTTGGCATGCGGGGCAAGGCCGAGCCAATCAATGAGGTCATGAGCGGACTGGCGGGCGCGGGCGGCATCGACCTGCCAGAGGCCGGCGACGAAATCGAGATATTCGAGTGGGGTGAGGCGGTCATAGACCATGGGCTCGTCGGAGACCCAGGCCATGCGGCGCTTGGCGGCGACCGGGTCGGCGAGGGCATCAATGCCCAGGATGGAAACAGTGCCCGCATCGGGCTTCAGCAAGCCAGCGACCATGCGCAGGATGGTGGTCTTGCCGGCGCCGTTGGGGCCGAGCAGCGCGTAGAATTCACCTGGCTGGATAGTCAGGTCGACGCCCCTGACCACGGGCCGGTCGAAGGCCTTTTCGAGGCCGGAAATGGCAAGGGCGGCAGGCATGGCGGGCTCCAGTGTGCATGGAGACGCTATCCTCGCCGCCCTTTCGGGCCGATGAACGGCAATCGTTAATGAAATGGATCAGGCAGCGGCGAGGGCCCTGTCGACGACCGTAAGCGTGACATCGACATTGCCACGGGTGGCGTTGGAATAGGGGCAGATCTGGTGGGCCTTGTGGACGAGGTCCTCGGCTTGCGCCGGCTCAAATCCGGGGATGGAGACCTTGAGTTCGACCGCGATGTTGTAGCCGGAACCCCTGGCGTTCTCGCCGAAGGAAACGGCGGCGTCGATGGTGGTTTCGTCCGGAATCTTGACCTTTTCGCCACGTGCGACGGCCTTGAGGGCACCCAGGAAACAGGCCGAGTAGCCGACGGCAAAGAGCTGCTCGGGATTGGTGCCCGGGCCATCATTGCCGCCCATGGCCTTGGGCGTATCGAGCGTGACTTCGAGCCGACCATCGTCGGTCCTGCTGGTGCCGGTGCGGCCGCCGGTGGTGTGGGCATGGGCGGTATAGATGGCTGACTTGATGCTCATTGAGAAAGCTCCCTGCTGGTGATGGCAACTACATAGTGCACAATTAAATTGTGCGCAATAGAATTTTGTGTGCTAGATTTGTGACAGGAAGCGAGGTGCAGGGTGAGCGACAATCCGATGCCGACAATCGACCAGATGCTGTGCTTTGCGGTGTATTCTGCGGGACACGCCTTCACGCGGTTCTACAAGCCGCGGCTCGATGCGCTGGACCTGACTTACCCGCAGTACCTGGTTTTCCTGGTGCTCTGGGAGAAGGATGATCTCACGGTGAAAGCGCTGGGGGACAAGCTGTTTCTCGATTCCGGCACGATCACGCCGCTGATCAAGCGGCTGGAGGCTCGCGGCCTTGTCGAGCGTCGCCGCGATGAGGACGACGAGCGGCAGGTGCGTATCCGGCTGACCGCCGAGGGGCGGGCGCTTAAGAGCAAGGCCGCTGCCGTTCCCCTTGCTGTCGGCGGGGGGACAGGGCTGACGCCAGACGGTGCCGACGCGTTGCGCGCTGAATTGCTGGCGCTGCGGGAGCGGCTCGATCAGGTTCGCTAGGCTCTTCTATCGCAACCCGACAGCATCGATCTGGCCCGAGCGGCATGCGGTGTCGGCCGGGTCGGCGGCCAGAATGAGCGAGGCAAGATCATCCGGGCCAGTGATTTCGCCCGTGAGGTTGATCTGCAATTCGGTGATGAGGATGCGATTGCCATCCTCGATGCAGGACATGGAGACGCGATCGCCTGCGCCGGGTCCAAAGGCGGTATCAAAAGCGGAACGGACCTGGTCGAGGGTGATGCGCCTGCCGATATTGCCAGCAAAGAGATCGACGACTTCGGACGTGTTGAGCGCCAGCAGGAGATCGAGCGAGTCGGCATAATACTCGCGCTCGTCGGTGCCATAGCAGGTGCCATGCTTGACCCATTCGTGCCGGTCGAGCCCGGACTGGCTGCCGGGCATGACCTCGTCCAGGTCGCGGCGCTGGGCGATGGTCAGGTCCAGGGCGGGCAGGTCGCGCCAGCGGCCGTCGCGGCTGGCCCAGATATCCCGGTCGGAGACGCCGCAATATTCATTGCTGCGGGGCTGCGGCCAGAGACCGTGCAAGGTGAAGTGGCTGGCTTCGAAGCTGTTGGGCTGCTGGTTGCGACATTCTGGCGTTCTCTCGGCGGTCTCGCAGAAGGCCGGTTGCCAGTTGACCGACAGGACATATTGGGTGCCGCGATAGGGCTGCGGGGGTGAGGCGGCTTCTTCCGAACCGGGAAGGCTTGCGTCGGTTGTTCCGCAAGCAAGCTCGACCCAGCGGCGGCTGGGTTCGGCGCCGGGAATCACGACAAGGAAATGGGTTGGCGGAGCCTTGTTGGCGGCGGCGAGATCGTAAGCCTGGCCCGGCGAGAGCGTAATGCCGCCAGGATTGGTCTCGCGGCTGATCGACTGATAGGCGGGGCAGGGCGCGCTTGCAGTGAAGGTGCCGGAAAGGGGGACTTCGGCCCATGAAGGCGTCGCTGCGAGCAGCGGAAGCAGAGGCATCAGGAGGCGTGGCAGCACTTAGCGATCTCTATCGTGGGGGGCCGCAAAGGCGGTCGGCGGAACCGCTGCGGGGAGATTGCCGTTCTTGTCGCATAATCAATGGAGCCAAGAAATGTCTGAACCGGATCGTGAAACCGTTGTCGTTGACCGCGGCGGCAGCAGCGCCAGCGCCATTATCGGCGTTGTGGTTGTCGTTGCCCTGCTGCTCATCGGCTACCTGGTGTTCTTCAATGGCGAACCGACCGGGGGCAGCGTCGATGTCGACGTGCCCGCGGTCAACGTGGACGTGGTGCCCGACGGGCAGTAAGTCCACGAAGGCACAGAGCGATCGGGCGCCCCAATGGGGCGCCCGTTTCATTGGCGCGGTAAGCGATCAGAGCGTGATGCGATAGATGCCGAAACCGGCCTCGTCGGTCTCGCCGGTCGCCTCGATCTTGACCGCAGTCACGTCGGCCACCTTGTCGGCAGCCTTGGGGCCGGTGGCAAAGAGCACGGTAGTATCGCCGATCGGGGCGAGGGACCAGTTGCTGTCGGCCTTGGGGTCGATGGTGCCGTTTTCGATGATGAAGCGCACAATGATATCGCGGTTGGTATCGGGGCCGATGAAGATGATGTTCTCAGCACCAGTGCCCGGGAAGGAACCGCCGCCACCAGCGCGATAATTGTTCGAGGCGATGACGAATTTCGCCGCCGGATCGATCGGCTTGCCGTCGAACATCAGGTCGACGATGCGGCTGGCTTCGGGATTGAGGACTTCCTTGCCGTCCGAGGAGTATTTGGACGGCTGGGTGAGGTCGATCTTGTAGGTGACCCCGTCGATGACGTCGAAATTGTAGGACGGGAAGTCCGGATTGATGAGCGCTGCATCGGTGGCGCCGGCCTCGACCTGGTTGAAGATGCCGGCAGAGCGTTCGAGCCAGTTCTTTACATCCTCGCCGGTGACGACCAGTGCCTGGATGGTGTTGGGATAGAGGTAGAGGTCGGCCACGTTCTTGATGGCGACCGGACCCACCGGGACGTCGGTATAGTATTCCGGTCCGCCACGGCCACCGGCCTTGAAGGGGGCTGCTGCCGAGAGGATCGGCAGGCTTTCCCATTCGGTGCCCTTCATCATCTGCGCGATGTACCAGGACTGGGCCTGGGAGACGATCTGCACCGACGGGTCATCGGCCACGAGCGCAAAGTAGGAATGCAGCGGGGCAGCCGTCTCGCCGACCGGACGGCGGATATAGTCGAGGGTTTCCTGGTGTTCGGCGGCAACGGATTCTTCCACCGTGGCGACGGATTCGACAGTCGGGACGTTCTTGTTGTCGATGCGCTCGACGATCGGACGGGCTTCGGAGGTGTGGGAGACGACGGTCCAGTTGCCGTCTGCATCGACTTCGAGCAGCAGGTCGACCAGCCCCATGTGCGAGCCCCAGAAGCCGGGCATGACGGCCGGCTTGCCGTGGAGCGTACCGGCAACGGTGTCGACGCCCTCAATGCCTTCAAAGTTCGGGCCCGGGAAGACCAGGTGGTGATGGCCGGTGAGGACCACGTCGATGCCGTCGACCGCGGCGAGCTGGAGCGAGGCATTTTCCATGCCGGGGACGTGTTCGCCGCCGGTGATGCCGGAGTGGGAGAGCGCGACGACGATCTGTGCGCCTTCTTCGCGCATCTTGGGCACCCAGGCCTGGGCGGCTTCGACGATGTCGCGCACCACGACCTTGCCGGTCAGGTGGGTGGCGTCCCAAGTGAGAATCTGCGGGGGCAGGAAGCCGATGACACCGATCTTGATGGTGTGCGTAGCGCCCGAACCATCGGTCAACTGCTTTTCGAAGATGCGGTAGGGTTCGAGGTAGGTCTCGTCATTGGTGGGGTCTTCGCCCAGTTCCGTGCCACGCACCAGATTGGCCGAAACCAGCGGGAAGTTGGCGCCTTCCAAGGCACGGTCGAGGAATTCGAGACCGTAGTTGAATTCGTGATTGCCCAGGGTCGCGGCATCGTAGCCGAGCGTGTTGAGCGCGGCGACAGCGGGGTGGATGTCGCCCTGGTTGAGGCCCTTCTCATAAGCCATGTAGTCGCCCATGGGATTGCCCTGGATCAGGTCGCCATTGTCGAAGAGCACGGCATTGCCGGCTTCGGCACGGATCTCCTCGATGATGGCAGCGGTGCGCGCCAGGCCCATCGTGTCGTTGGGGGCGTCGGCATAGTAGTCATAGGGCAGGATGGCGACGTGGATATCGGTCGTCTCGATGATGCGCAGGTGGGCCTGGTTGGCCTGTGCCATGACCGCGAAGGGGTGCATGGCGACCATAGCGCCGACGCTGGCCGAACCGGCCAGGAAGCTGCGCCGCGAAATGTTCGGGAAGAAATTCATGACTGTCTCCAATGAAGTGCCGCTTCGCCGGGGGCGTACTCCCGGACCGCCGGTTTTCGCCCGGCTTGTGGCGCTTCCCCGTCCACGGGGAGCGAACCGCTCATGCCTTGCGCAAATGACGCGCCGATGACGGCTGGGCAGGGACGCTATGGAAATTTTACCGATTGGTCAATTTATGACAGTTTGATGACGGTGGGGCCTCGGTATTCCTCCCACGCTTGCGGGGGAGGGGAACCACGCATAGCGTGGTGGAGGGGGGCGCAACGGCGGGGGGCGCGATGCGGGCACCAGACTTCATCCGGCAGCGCGCCAAGTCGCTTCGGCGGGCCATGACTGGCCCGGAGCGGACGCTGTGGGATTTGCTGCGGCGGGACCAGCTCAAGCTGCACTTTCAACGTCAGCATCCGATCGGGCCATTCATTCTCGACTTCTATTGCGCCAAGGCCAGGCTATGTGTCGAGATTGATGGACCGGTCCATGCGGAGCGGCTGGAGTATGATCTGCGCAGGACTGAATGGCTTGAGAGGGAGGGCATTCGAGTGCTCAGGTTTTCAACAGATGATGTCGAACGCCGGCCTGCCGTGGTTGTGGCTGACATCGTGCGGGCGGCACCCCCCTCCACCGCCTAGCGGCGGTCCCCCTCCCCCGCAAGCGGGCGAGGAAAGATCAGTGCCCTACCTCACCAATTTCGGGTCCACCAAAGCCCCCTTGTGGCCGATGACGATGCCGGCGGTGCGGTGGGCGGCGGTGGCGGCTTCGCGCAGGGATTTGCCGTTGAGGCGGGCCGAGAGATAGGCGCCGTTAAAGCTGTCGCCGGCACCCGTGGCGTCGACCACTTTGGCGCCCGCGGGCGGGGCAATGCGGACTCGCTCGCTGGCGGTGGCGATCAGCGCTTCCTTGCTGCCGTCCTTGACCACGACTTCCTCGACGCCCAGCTCGAGATAGCGGTCGGCGGTGTCGTCGACGGTTTTGTCGCCGAACAGCGGGGCTTCGTCGGTGTGGGTGGGCAGGACGATGTCGCAAAGGCTTGCCGCGGCGGTGAGCACGCCGGCCATGACACGGGGCGAGGACCACAGGGCCGGGCGCAGGTTGGTGTCGAAGGCGATCTTGGCGCCATTGTCGCGGGCCTTGACGATTGCCCCGAGCAGACGTCCGCGGGCGCGGGGGGCGAGGATGGCGAGGGTAATGCCGGAGAAATAGACCAGTTCGGCGCCTTCGACGGCCTCGGCGAGGGCCTTCTTGTCGTCGGCCAGAAGTTTGGCGGCGGAGGTGTCGCGCCAGTAGGTGAAGTGCCGGTCGCCTTTTTCCTGGTGGATCATGTAGAGGCCAGGACGGCGATTATGAATGGTCTGGATGTGGCCTGTGCCGATGTCGTTGTCGTCAAGGAAGGTGCGGATGTCGTTGGAGTAGCGATCCTCGCCCAGCGCGGTGACATAGTCGACCGACCATTCCTTGCCGAGCAGGGCGCGCAGATACCAGGCGGTGTTGAGCGTGTCGCCGGCATAGCCGAGGCGGTAGGTGCGGTCCTCGCCGCCACTCATCTCGATCATGCATTCCCCGATGGAGACGATACGCTTGGTCAAGGCCTGTCCTCCGAAAGCTTGGTTGGCTTATGCCGCTGTGGGCTTGCTCCGGCAAGGGCTTCCCACTAAAGAGGCTCTAACCTGCGCGAAACTTCCATACAAGATGGCGCGCCGAGGATTGGGAGAAACGCCGTGAGCCGCGCACGCCTTAGCAATACCACTCTCGCCCAGGTCGCCAAGGGAGCCCGGGTGCCCGATTACGACCGCGCCAAGGTGACGCCGGGGATCGTGCATCTGGGGATCGGGGCGTTTCACCGGGCGCATATGGCAGTCTATGTCGACGACCTGCTGGCCCAGGACCCAAGCTGGGGCATCGTGGGTGCGAGTTTGCGGCGCCCGGACACCAAGGAAGCGCTGGAGCCGCAGGACGGGCTTTACACCATTGCGGTGCGCGATGCCGAGGGCACGCATCCGCGGGTGATCGGCTCGATCCTTTCGGTGATGGATGCCAATACCGAGCGCGAGGAACTGCTGGCGCTGATGGCCGATCCGGCTATTCGCATCGTGTCGCTGACGGTGACGGAGAAGGGCTATTGCCACGACCCGGCAACGGGTGAACTGGACCAGAAGCACCCGGACATCGTGCATGATCTGGCCAGTCCGGCGACTCCGAAATCGGCGCCAGGGATGCTGGTGGAGGCGCTGGCGCGGCGCAAGGCGGCGGGCGTGGCCCCGTTCACCGTGATGAGCTGCGACAACCTGCCGAGCAATGGCGAGACGGCCAAGCGCATCGTGACGCGGTTTGCGGCGCTGCGGGATGCCGCCCTGGGCGAATGGGTGAAGCAGGTGACCTTCCCCTCGACCATGGTCGACCGCATCGTGCCGTCGACGACCGATGCCGACCGCGAGGAAGTGGCTGGCCTGATCGGGGCGGAGGACGCCTGGCCGATCATGACCGAGCCCTTCACCCAGTGGGTGATCGAGGACCATTTCCCGGGCGGTCGGCCCGCCTTCGAGGCGGTCGGCGCGCAGTTGGTCAAGGATGTCGAGCCGTTCGAGCATATGAAGCTCCGCATGCTCAACGGATCGCATTCGACCATGGCCTATACGGGCTACCTCGGCGGCTACGAGTACATTGCCGAGGTGATGGGCGATGCGGCCTATGTGAAGCTGATCCATGGGCTGATGACCGAGGAAGCCATGCCGACGCTGGACATGCCCGGTGTCGACCTTGACGCCTATCGCGACCAGTTGCTGGAACGGTTCCGCAACCCGGCGCTCAAGCACCGGACCTGGCAGATTGCCATGGATGGGAGCCAGAAACTGCCGCAGCGGCTGCTGGGCACAATCCGCGACCGCCTCAAGGCCGGGCAGGGGATCGAGCGGCTGGCGCTCGGGGTGGCGGCGTGGATGCGCTATGTGACAGGGGTCGCCGAGGATGGCAGCGATATTGATGTGCGCGATCCGCATGCTCTGAAGATGCACGCCATTGCCGCCGATGCCGGGGACGATCCGGAGGCGCTGTTCGAGGGGCTGGTGGCGCTGACCGAAGTGTTCGGCACGGACCTTGCCGACAATGCTGTGTTCCGCAAGACGGTGGTCGGGCATCTGGAAAGCCTTTTCGACGAGGGCGCGCGGGCGACGGTGAAGAAGGTGGCGGGGTAACGGACGTCGCGCTCTTGATAACACCCCACCCTCTTTCCCTCCCCCTCGAGGGGAGGGAGGCGCAGGGCCGGCGCCTCAATGTTCATCGTCTCTCTCCGCGTTGTGGGGAGAGATCATGGGTGGGGTGCGTGCTTGTTGGAACCTGTTCCGCAGCGCCGCACTTACTGCTAGCGTCCAGCGTGAATTCTGAAAGGCGTCGGCGATGAAGTGGCAGGGTCGGGAGCGCAGCTCCAATATCGAGGATCGGCGTGGGCAGCGTGCAGGAGGCGGGCTGGGTGGTCTTGGCGGGCTCGGCGGCGGCCGTGGCGGCATCCGGCTTCCGACCGGCGGGCGCGGATCGCGCGGCGGGATCTCGAGCCTCATCGGCATTGTCGTGGTGCTTGGCATTATCTGGGTCGCGACCGGTCAGAACCCGCTCGACATGCTCACGGGTGGCTCTGGCATGGGCACGACGTCGAGCGCGACCTCGACGCAATTGCCGGCTGAGGGCGAGGACGAGCTGGTCGATTTCGTCGGCGTCGTGATCAAGGAAACCGAGGATCTCTGGAACGAGCAGTTTGCCGCGATCGGGGAGAACTATCCCGAGCCGACCGTGGTGCTGTTCACCGATCAGGTCAATTCGGCCTGCGGCATGGCCGATAGCTCGGTGGGGCCATTCTATTGCCCGGGCGACAGCAAGGTCTATATCGACCTCTCCTTCTACGACCAGTTGCATCGCCAGTTCGGGGCGCCGGGCGATTTCGCGCAGGCCTATGTGCTGGCGCACGAAGTGGGACACCATATCCAGAACCTGACCGGCGTGTTGCCGGAGTTCAACCAGCGGCGGCAGTCCATGAGCCAGGAAGAGGCCAATGCCTATTCGGTGCGGGTGGAACTGCAGGCCGACTGCTACGCGGGCGTGTGGGCGAACTATGCCGGCCAGCAGAACCTGCTCGACAATGGCGACATCGAAGAGGCGCTCAACGCCGCCAACCAGATCGGCGACGATACGCTGCAGAAGCGCATGCAGGGCTTTGCCGTGCCCAAGACGTTCAACCACGGGACATCGGAGCAGCGCAAGGCGTGGTTCGAACGCGGCTATCGCTCGGGCAATCCGGGGGACTGCGACACGTTCTCGGGCAACGTATAGCCGGCGAAGGAACGGGTTTGGGGTAGCCGGGCGGCGGCGGGTTGGCTACACCGGGGGGAGTAGGTTCCCGCCGGCGCGTCCATGATCCCCAAAATCCTTCACTTCACCTGGAAGTCCACCGACCTGCCGCGCCAGATGAAGGCCTATTACGACGGCTGGCGCCGCCTCCACCCCGGTTGGGACATTCGCCTCTGGACGGACGAAAGCATGCGGGCCTTCGTGTCCGAGGCCTATCCCGACTTTCTCGCCACATACGACGCCTATCCCAAGATGATCCAGCGGGCCGACTCATTCCGCTATCTCGTCCTGGGCAAGCTGGGCGGGGTCTATGCCGATCTCGACGTGGAGCCTTACCAGGCCATCGACGGCCTGCTTGGCCATGACTGCTTTCTTGGCATCGAGCCGCTGGAGCACATCTTCCCGGACCGCCACCACCAGGGTGTGCCGTTCCTCCTGACCAATGCCTTCATGGGCTCGGTGCCGGGACACCGGCTTTGGCGCGAGATCATCGCGCGCATGCCGGGGCTCGTTGACCAGGAAACCTTCTATTCCACAGGGCCATCCCTGGTTACGGCGTCGGTGTTGCGATTGGACAGGGCGGATCGGCCGATATTGCTGTCGCCAAATGTCTGGTCACCGCTCCTGGCTAACGGACGCCGCACCCGAACGGACGCGGAGGCCATTACGCTGCTGGAGCCGATTGGGCGTGTTGTGCCAGCCGACAGCGGGACGCTGGTCTCGCATGTCTGGATGACCACCTGGGTGCCCTGGCACAAGCGGAGCAACCGGGTCGGGGACATCCTCAGGTTGCCGACCGACCTCAAATGGTGGTGGCGGAAGCTGACCAATCCAGAACTTGCCAGGGTTGTCATCCCCGATCCGCTCCGGCTCTACACGGACCAGAACCTGGTGCCGTCGCCGGAGCGGTCGCGGGTCCACGTCGCAGTGCGCGTTGGGCTGGAAGGGCTTTCCCCGGTGCTGGCGCGGGCGCTCGCCGGGCTCGATTACCCCAGCGATTCATTGTCCGTGGTGATCCATACGGCGAAGGGGTGCGATCGGAACGCGATAGAAGCCGTGCTGGCCAGCACCGGCCTCGTTGCCAGTGTGACTGAGGGGAATGCGGCGACGGCTGCGGCGCGGGACAATGCCATTCTCGACGGGCTACCAGGGGCGGCGGAGCAAGTCCTTCTGGTGGATGGTGCGGTGCGAGCCATTCCTGCGGACGCTATTCAAAAAATGCTGGGCGCCGGGCGTCCGGTGGTCGCGGCAAATGTGGTGGATGAGGCGGGGGAGCCGGCAGACGATCAGTTGTTTCGCTATGAGAAAGGGGCACCGTTCAAGGTGCTCTACAAGGATGGCGGGCGCGGTGGCCTGGTCCGGCGCGACAAGGGGTTCCGAACCTATCTGGGCCGGCAAAGGGTCTTTGCCGTATTACCGCTGGACGGCGTGGGCGAGAGCTTCGTGCTGATCGACCGGGCGGTGATTGAAGCGGGCGTGCGCTTTGCCGAGACGCCCTACAAGTTGCATCTGGGGGCCGAGGCCTTCGGCATCATGGCGCGCGACAGGGGCTTCGAGGTCTGCGGGCTGACCGAGCTCAAGGTGGTTCGTACGACCGCGGAGCTGACGCGCGAGTAAGGCGGAATGCGGCGCTTGGCGTGGCGTTGCAGCGGTGACGAGGCAAGCGGAGGATGGCGACATGCAGGGCAATATTGCAGGGGTCCGGCTGGAGCACTTTGCCGATGACGGGGCCATCCCCAACTCAGCGCTGCCCACCGTCATCTACAAGGGTGCCGTGGCGGAACCTTCCCCGGAAGCGATGGAAGCCCTGTTCGATGCCAATGGCTGGCCCAGTGCGTGGCGCTGGGGGGTTTACGATTTCCATCACTATCATTCCACGACGCATGAATGCCTGGGTGTGGCGCGGGGCAGCGCGCGGCTCAAGCTGGGTGGTGAAAGTGGACGGGTGTTCGAGGTCTCGGCAGGGGACGTGATCGTGTTGCCGGCCGGGACGGGGCACAGGAAGCTCGACTCCAGCAGCGATTTCCTGGTCGTGGGCGCGTATCCGCCCGGTTTCAGCGCCGATCTGTTGCGCGGCGAGCCGGGAGAGCGGCCCGGCGCTGATGAGCGCATTGCGAAAGTGCCCCTGCCCAAGACTGACCCTGTGGGCGGGCAGGGCGGGCCGGTGCTGGAAAAGTGGGGCTGATCCAGCACTCCACGCCGGTTACAGCCCGATGAGATGCCGCGAAGCCATGGCGGCGGCCCAGCCGGCCGCCAGCATGACCAGACCCGGATAGCGCAGGCTGACCAGCGCCGCGACGACGAGGGCTATGCGCATATCCCACCCGGCGGTGAAGAAGGCGGGAGCCCACAGCGTGGTCAATACGGCGGCGGGCACAGCGTTGAGCGCCTGTTCGAGCCGCGGCGGCAGGGTGCGCATGCGGGTGATGAGCACATAGCCGCCAATGCGGGTGACGTAGGTGGCCGCCGCTGCGGCGAGGATGAGCCAGATCGTGGACAGGTCGCCCATCAGTGCGCGACCTCCGCGCGATCTTCCCGCGGGCGGTCGGGGAGGGGCAGGAGGGCCGCGACAGCCACACCGCAGATGGCGCCTAAGCTGACGTGCCAGGGCGAGCCGACGAGATAGAAACCGGCTACCGAGCCCACCATGCTGGCGGCGACGACGGGATAGAAGCCGGGTTTGCGGCGGAAGCCGACGACGAGGCCCAGGAAATAGACTGGCAGAAGCACGTCCAGCGCCCAGACGCGGGGATCGCCGATCATCGAGCCGAACCAGGCGCCGAGAACGGAACAGATGAGCCAAGGGAAATAAATGGCCATGGCGAAGGCCATGTACCAGGTGAAGGTCAGAGGCGTGCCGCCTTCACTGCGCCGGATGGACTCGGCAAATTGCGGGTCGATGAGAAAGAAGAAGGCGATGACCTTCTGGGCGAGGGTGTAGTCGCGGATGTGACGGGCAATGGCCGCCGAATAGAGAATGTGCCGGAAATTGACCGCAAAAATGGAGAGGACAATGAGCCAGGGCGCGACATGCTGGCCGAAGAGCTCGATGCCAACCAGCTGGCTGGCGCCGGCATAGATGGTGGCGCTCATCAGCGCGACATCGAAGACAGTGAGGCCGTTATCGATGGCGACGGCGCCGAACAGCACGGCAAAGGGTGCGGCGGACAGCGCGATGATGGCGCCGCCCCTCAATCCGTCAAGGACGTCTCTCGTCATGATGATGCCGTATGAAGCGACTCGGGAAGAGACCCAAGTGAATCAGGCAGCAGCGCCCGGCGCAACATATTCGGGCTTTTCGGGCAGGCCCTTCTGCTTGCGCACCTGGTTGAGGAAGCGCGTGAACAGGTAATGGCTGTCCTTGGGGCCGGGGCTGGCCTCGGGGTGGTACTGCACCGAGAAGATCGGCTTGCCATCGACGGCAAGACCGGCATTGGAGCCGTCGAACAGGGAAATGTGGGTCTGGGTGACCCCGGCCGGCAGGCTTTCGGCGTCCACGGCGAAGCCATGGTTCATCGAGGTGATCTCGACCTTGCCGGTGGTCAGGTCCTTGACGGGATGGTTGGCGCCATGGTGGCCCTGATGCATCTTGGAGGTGGTGCCGCCCAGGGCGAGACCCATGAGCTGATGGCCGAGGCAGATGCCGAACATGGGCTTGCCGGTTTCCATCAGCTTCTGGATGGTCGGGACGGCATACTTGCCGGTGGCAGCCGGGTCGCCCGGACCATTGGAGAGGAAGATGGCGTCGGGATTGTGCGAGAGCACGTCGGCGGCCGATGCAGTGGCCGGGACGACCGTCACCTTGGCGCCCTGGTCGGCCAGGCACCGGAGGATATTGCGCTTGGCACCGTAGTCGATGGCGACGACATGGAATTCGGGGTTATCGAGCTTGCCGTAGCCCTTGTCCCACTGCCAGCCGGTCTGGTCCCAGTGATAGGTCTGAGCGGTGGTGACTTCCTTGGCGAGGTCGAGGCCTTCGAGGCCCGGAAAGGCATTGAGCTCGGCCATGATCGAGCCTTCGTCGAAGACGCCGGTCGGTTCATGGGCAATGACGCCGTTGGGCATGCCGTTTTCGCGGATCAGGGCGGTGAGGGCGCGGGTGTCGATGCCGGCAATGCCCACGATGTTGCGCTTCTTGAGCCAGGCATCGAGCTTTTCGGCGGCGCGGTAGTTGGACGGATTGGTGATGTCGGCCTTGAGCACGACGCCGCGGACGCCCGAGAGGGCGGCCATGTTCACCGTCTCGATGTCTTCGTCATTGGTGCCGACATTGCCGATATGGGGGAAGGTGAAGGTGATGATCTGCCCCGCATAGGACGGATCGGTCAGCACTTCCTGGTAGCCGGTCATCGCCGTGTTGAAGCAGACCTCGCCTGCCGCGTGGCCGATTGCGCCGATGCCATGGCCTTCCAGGCGCGTGCCGTCCGCCAGAATGAGAACTGCGGTCGCGGGGGTCTGCTGCCAGCCGGTCACTTTGGAACTCCAAGCTCGGTTTATCGGGCGCGCGCGAGGTGAGCGGTGGCTTTGGGCCTGCCCGGATGCGCGGCGAAGATGTCGGTTGAGGCCTCCTCATAGAAGGCCAGGGCGGCGTGCGCAAGTGGCGAAAGCCGCGTTTCTTGCCTATATGGGTGCGACCAAACGCATAGCAAGGAGCCAGACGACACATGCGCGAAGACATCAGCGAAGGGCTCAAACTGGCGCTCAAGGCCCGCGACCAGCGTCGCACCGCGACGTTGCGGTCGATCAATTCGGCCATCAAGGACCGCGACATCGCCAATCGCGGCGAGGGCAAGGGCCCGGCCACCAATGACGAAATTCTCGCCATGATCCAGAAGATGGTCAAGCAGCGCGAAGAGAGCTTTGCCATCTACGCCCAGGCCGGCCGTGCCGATCTGGCGACGGTCGAGAAGGAAGAGATCGACATTCTCAACGAGTTCCTGCCCAAGGGGTTGGGCGAGGAAGAGGTGGCTGCCGCCATTGCCGCTGCCATCACCACGACCGGCGCGGAAGGTCCCAAGGACATGGGCAAGGTGATTGCCCAGCTCAAAGCCGACTATCCGGGCCGAATCGATTTCGGCAAGGTCAGTGGGCAGGTGCGGGCGGCGCTCAGCGCCTAGAGCAATTCCCGTTCTGATTGAATCAGAACGGGAGCTCTATCTCTTGGTTTGTCACGCTTTCGAACAGCAAAAGTGGTGTTCATCTTTGCTGAAAGCGCTCTAGGCCACGAGACGAAAGGGCGCGACGTGGACCTGGTTGCGCCCTGCTTCCTTGGCCTTGTAAAGCGCGGCATCGGCGCGGCTGAGGACGGAGGAAAAAGTCTCCTCAACGCCACCGGTGGCCATTCCGGCGCTGACCGTGGCGACCTCGCCATCCTCGCCGATGGACAGTTCCAGCGCAGCGAAGGCCTTGCGGATGTGGTCCGCCACTGCCCGCGCCGTTTCCCGGTCGCGACCGGGCAGGATGGCGCAGAATTCCTCGCCACCCAGGCGGGCAATGGTGTCGCCGGGACGCAGTTCCGCCTGCAGGACGTCGGCGAAGCGCTGCAGTACCAGATCGCCATGGGCATGACCGCGGCGGTCGTTGATCTGCTTGAAATGATCGAGATCGAACATGACCACGGCGAGGCCGGTGACCATCTGATCCTCGCCGAAGCGCTGGAAGAGGGCGCGGCGGTTGAGCACGCCGGTCAGGGAGTCGGTATTGGCTTCCAACAGATGCCGGCGCGCCGCCCGGGCGTGATGCAATGTGAGCGTGATGGCGCCGATGCCGGTGAGGCCGACCAGGGCGAGGATCGAGTTGACGTCCTCAGCCCAATTGTCCGGCGGACCGTCCAGAACCCAGGCGCCCTGGGCGACAAGAACCGCGGCACAGGCCACGAAGGACAGCGATACGAGGCCATAGAGCGTGGCATTGGCCAACATGGCCAGCTTGGCCTCCTTGCGTCCGCGCCAGAATTCGAGGCTGCACAATGCCATGAAAAGGGCGCCCCCGACGTTGAGCATGATGGTCCCGACACCGGACAGTCCGAGCAGCAGGGGAATAGCGGTCGCGACGATGGTGGCGAAGGCCGGGACCAGGACCGGGCCGGGAGACCTGTCATTGAACAACCGTGAACCGGACAGGACGCAGGCGAAGCCCGCCAGCATGACAGTGAAGGGGATCAACTGGTTGAGCAGGTCATAGTGCCCGTTTCGCAGGCCCAGACCAGTCAGCGCCAGGACGATCAAGGCAATGCCGGCGGCGCCATGGACCAAATAGGTTTCAGTCCGCGCGTTCATCCAGCCGATCACCAGCGCGACCACCAGAGAGGCGCCGGAAAAGGCAATAGCAATGAGGAGCGTCGCGTTGTCGATCATCAAACCCAACCAGTGGGGCCCGATGTGCCCCGTTTGTCCCCAATAACCCGGTTTGCCCTCCATGCGGTTACCCGAACCGGCACATATGTGGCGATGGTGATCGAATCCCTAATCCAAACGCTCTATTGCGCAAGGACGGGCGCGAGGTGCCAGCCGGTCACTGGGCCGCTTGCCACAAGAGTTCGCGGAGATTTCCGCGGAGGTGCTCTTGGGCGACTCTGCGGAGCGCGCTAGGCTGACCCGGCCGGACATCGGCAAGGTGGGAAACGGGAGGGACGATTGGCAATTTCTTCTGAAACCAAAAGGCGGTTTGCCCTGGCGACGGCGCTGCGCGGCCTCGTCATGCTGCTGGCGGGCCTTTACGCCATCATCTGGCCGCTGGAGGCGTTGGCAGTGCTGCTGCTGTTCGGCGGCATTCTCTTGCTCATCGACGGCGCGCTGGGGCTCTGGAGCCTAACCTTCGGGGGCGGCAAGTCGGGCAATTACTGGTTCGACGTGGTGGCCAATGCCGTCTCGCTGATCCTGGGCATCGTCATTCTCATTTCGCCATTGCTGGCAACGATCTTCACCGTGACGGTCATTTCTACCCTGATCGGCCTGGCTGCAGTGGTGGTCGGAGTGATGGAAATCGTCGTCGTGGTGCGCGAGCGCGAGAGCTACGCCCGCATCTGGCCGGTCGTGCTCTCGGGCGTCTCCTATGTGCTGCTGGGCCTGGTCTTCCTGATCTTCCCACTGCTCAGTGCATCGGTGGGGGTGATCCTGGGCGGCGTAGTCCTGGTCTTTCTTGCCATAGGTCTGTTCGGCTGGGCCTGGCGGCTCTACCAGGCCAGCAAGGCCTAAGGCGCATCCGAGCCGCGTCAGGGAGAGATTGTGATCTTTTCGCTGATGCGGGGGCGCTCATACATGTGATCGGCCATGGCGAGGTCACCACCCTTGGTGAAGAGCTGGGCGAGGTCAGAAAAGATGGAGCTGTAGGTATAGTCCGCTCGCACCGCCACAGTCTGCACGCCATCGAGAACGAGATTGTCCGGAACGGGAAAGGCCGGGGCGTTGCCGGGCGATTCCGGGGTCGCCTGGTAGGCTCTCGACCAGACGATGGACTGGTTCCCATTGTCGACGGCGATGATGCTGAGAACCAGTTTCAGGCTTGCCGTGTCGTAGGGCGACAGGAGTGAGGCGGCACCGGCCAGGGTCAGGGTGACGTCCGCCTCGGTCACCTTGTCCTGCTGGGCGACCAGGTCAGCGGCGGCGAAGGTCACCTGGCGCAGCTTGCGGTGCACGGTGAGGGCCTCGTTGATGTAGACCATGCCGATCAGCAGGATGAGGATAACCGGGACAATCAGCGCGAATTCCACCGCTGATACGCCGCGTTCGTCCCGATATGCGGAAGTGAGGCTAGAACGGTTCATTGCGGAACAAGGCGCTGGCCGCGGCGATGCGGTTGCCATTGGGAAGTCTGGGTGAAAGGGCGCCGAAGACGTCGAACAGGGGGGCAAACTGGAAATAGCCGCGCACGACAATGTAGGATCCACCATGACCGACGTTGTAGATTTTGCTGTCGAGGAAGTCCCCCGACGATTTCACCGGCAGGGTGGCCTTGGTGGCGGCCAGGCTGTTCAACTCGGTGACCGAGAAGTAGCTGTTGTGGGTGCAATCAAAGATATCGAGCATGTTCTCGCACATGGTGGTGCGCAGGTCGTCGACCGAGAGGTTGGACTCCTGGGCCTGGCCGGTGCGGATCAGCCGCGCAGTCCGCTGCACGGAATAGTCCATGGCGGTGGCGATGAAATACTGCATGCTGACTTCCATCAGCCCCAGCAGCAAGAACAGGAACGGGCCGATGAGGAGGGCGAACTCGACGGCCGTGGCCCCTTTCTGGTCGCGCCGAAGAGCGGCGAAAGACAGTCTCCGCGCGGTCATCGGGTCAGCCTGACGCTGGAGAGGTAGCGGTTGAAGAGTGTGCCGAGGCTGTCGCTGATTTCGCTGACGTCGGTGGCCTGCATGAAATATTGCGACGAGGTGGCGCAATCCTCGAGAGCATAGGGGAGATAGTCGCGGCGGGAGATGCTGCCGGGTACGCCGGGGCGCATCTGCCCACCCCAGGTCGTCGACCAGCTCCCGCTCGCCATGGTCGCGCCCACGGTGGCGTTGTAGCCCCAGTCGGTCGGGATCGGGAGGTAGGTGGTGTATACGGTAGCAAAGGTTGCGCCGTTGTCCTTGATGCTCTTGCACCAGGCTGGATTGAGGGGGCCGACTTTGCCCCGTTCCCACGAATTGATCACCCAGGACCGGCGGGACTGCACGCCGTCCGTAATCATCATGACCAGCTTGAGGGGGGTCGCTGCCGTCTTGCCGTCACCGGCCGCGCCGACCATGGGTGTAAGAGCGGGGAGCGCCACGTCGAAGAAGGTGCCATCTGTGGACGTGGCGCTGGTCAGGTACTTGCTCGGATCGGAGAGGGCGGCGCGAACCGTATTCATGTTGGATGTAGGAGAGAGTGCACGCGCCGTCGTGGCGGCCAGACGGTAGAGGCCGACCTTGATACGGGACCCCGAGGGGTCGAGTTCTTCGACGGTGTTGATGACCTGCTCGGCGGCGTCCAGCATGACGTCGGTTCGCAACTGGACGCCATTGCCGGAGCTGTAGTGATAGTAGGTGTCGTATTTCTTGCCATTGACCCAAACAGTGTGGGGTTCATGGCACGCGAAGGCGCAACCCAGGGCGGAGTTCATGTGGGACTGGTGGGACGGCGTTGAGGCCAACAACATGGACGCCGACTTGTCGAAGACCAGGTAGACATTGAGATAGGATGTTGCCGGACCCGCCACGGCACTGTTCACGCTGACCGGCACGGACATGATGCCCGCCAACTGCATCAGCGTGGTCGGCACGACGGCGCTAGCCGTGGCCGTGATTGTGGAGTCTTGCGTGCTGATCGAGATGTCAGCCAGATCGTAGTCGGCCACTCGGGTCTGGGCGCCGAACCAGTCCTCGATGATCTCCTCGATCTTGTCTTCGTCCAGATTGTCGATCTGCTTGATGGCAGCGATCAGCGCCAGATCCAGCTCCGCCTGCATTTCCGAATAGGCGCCGTAGGCGCGCAGGAAGTCGACACTCACCCCGGCGCCGACGAGGACCACCGGCAAGAGGAGCCCAAAGGTGACCGCGATATTGCCCGATATGGATGCGGCAAAGGATTGTGCAAATTTTTGCACAACTCTGAGTGTTTTCAAGGCCGTCCAACCCAGAAACGTTTTCGATGCGCAGTTTCTACGACTAAGTTCTGAACCCGAAATTAATCATGAGGGCCTGCGGGCGGACTTTTCGCGGTTTTGGCGGTCCCGGAGGGCAAATTTCCGTGTGTAGACCGGTCTACTGAAATTATTTCTTTCCTAGCGGTAAATCACCGGAATCCCTGCGACGACCTCATCCTGGCGGAGGATCTCGGCGTCCGAGGGAAGGGCAATTTCCACATTTCCATAGGCATCCCAGCGTGGGGCCAGGTCGACCGCGGCAGCGACCGACACAAAGCTGGCGGCATCAAAGGGAACTTCCTCGTTCGGGGGAACCAGGGCCGCCTGGATGTTCGGCGGCGTGTCGCCGCAATCGCGCGTGAAGGTCACGAGGTCGAACCTCCTGTCGGGCGACGTGAGGCGCGCCGTCTCGGTGACGGTGCAGGTGGGGACCAAGTCATTCACGAACCAGAGGGTCATGCCGATCATCAGTGCCGGGCCGCCGGTGAGGGCCAGGACGACCGGCAGGGGCATCTTCGTGGACTTGGCCATGACTGTGGAAAACTCTCTGCTGGTGAGTTAGCGCGGACGAATTTTCTGATTGAGCATCGGATTGAGCCGAAAACCGCGTCGCACTTTTGGGTCTGATGCACTAGATAACACATATGCGCTTCACCGATACGTTCCTGGACGAGATCCGCCAGCGCCTGCCGATCACGCAGGTGGTGGGCGAGCACGTCCTGTGGGACAAGCGCAAGAGCCAGCCGGGCAAAGGAGACATGTGGGCCTGTTGCCCGTTTCATGCCGAAAAGAGCCCCAGTTTTCACGCCGATGACCGGCGCGGCATCTATCATTGCTTCGGTTGCGGCGCGAGCGGCGACCATTTCCGGTTCCTCACCGAAAAGGCCGGGATGAGTTTTCCCGAGGCGGTGGAGAAGCTGGCAGCGATGGCCGGCGTGCCGATGCCGGCGCGGGACGAGCGTACGGAGAAGCGCGAGGCAGCGCAGCGGACGCTGATCGACGTCATGGAACTGGCGACCAGGTATTTTGAAGCGGCGCTGGCGCACAATATCGGGGCGCGCGCGCGCGGGTATTTGTTCGAGCGTGGGGTGTCGCCGGCAAGCCAGGCACGGTTCCGCGTGGGCTTTGCCCCCGACAGCCGCAATGGGCTCAAGGAGCATCTGGCGGCCAATGGGGTTTCAGCGCAGGCCATGGTGGATACCGGGCTGGTGACCAGCCGCGATGACGACCCGCTGACCTATGACCGCTTTCGCAATCGCGTGATGTTTCCGATTACCGATTTCCGCGGGCGGGTGATTGCCTTTGGTGGTCGTGCCCTGAGCGCCGATGTGCCGGCCAAGTATCTCAACTCGCCCGAGACGGAACTCTTTTCCAAGCGGCAGACGCTTTATAACGGCTTCACCGCCAAGACGGCGGCCCGCGAGGGCGCCAGTGTCATCGTCGTGGAGGGCTATCTCGATGTGATCGCGGCGGTGTCCGCGGGCTTCGAGGGTACGGTGGCGCCGCTGGGCACGGCATTGACCGAAGAACATGTGCAATTGCTCTGGCGCATGAGTGACACGCCGATCCTCTGCTTTGACGGAGACAAAGCGGGCCTAAAGGCGGCAGAACGGGCTGCGGACCTGATTCTGCCGCATCTGAAACCCGGCAAGACCGTCAAGATTGCCACCCTGCCGGGAGGGCAGGACCCGGATGATTTGATCAAGGCGCAGGGCAGGGCCGCCTTTGCCGAGGTGATCGAGAAGGCAAGAAGCCTCTCGGACATGGTCTGGAGCTTTGAAACGGGCGGGCTCGTGCCGGAGGCGCCGGAGGAACGGGCTGCCTTACAAGCGCGGCTGCGCGAGCGGGCCAATGGCATCCAGGATTCCACCGTACGCTTCCACTATCAGCAGGCCTTTGATGAGAAATTGAAAGCCTTTTTCGCGCCGCTGCGACAGGGCGGGCGCGACAACTGGCGCGGTGGCGGCAAGCCGGCCTATGGCCAGAGCGGAGCGTATGGATATCCGGCGCGCGGAACGCCGCGGCTGGTGGTCTCGGACACCCTTCGGAATTCGCGGCTGTTGCGGACGGGATCGGTCGGCGATGCGAGTCCACGCGAAGCCACGATCATCCTGACCCTGGTCAACCATCCAGCGCTGGTTGAAGACCATTTTGAGGGTCTGGCGGCGCTGGACTGTGAAACGCCGGTGGCGCAGAAGGTGCTGGGCGATGTCCTGGCGCTGGCGGTTCGGCATCACGACATTTCGGCGGACGATATGCGCTCGGCCCTGGGCGTGCGCGGGCACGGGCCGGCACTGGAGCGCATGACCGATACATTGACCCGGCAGGGTGTGTGGCAGGTCGGACCGGAGACCGCTCGCGTCGATGCCGAGACCGGATTAAGCCACGCGCTGGCCTTGCATAACAAGAAAGTTCAGCTAAATAGGGAGCTGAAGGCAGCCGAAGCCGCGCTGGGCGAAGACCCGAGCGAAGAAACCTTTGAAAGGCTGCGGGACATCAAGAACCAGATTACCACTGTCGATGGCACAGAGGCATTGATCGAAGGATTTGGTTCGCTATCGGGACGCGCAACTCGCAGTTTTTAGGGATCTTCCCAAGAAGCTGGCGACGCTGCGCGATTTTGCGTTGTGGCGAATCACTTGCCATGGCCCCGATTGCGAGCTCTTTCACGTGGAGCGTAACGCTCCGGTGAACCAACCTTTACCTTGTCTTGAGTTGTCACCACCTAAGACACAGCCGGGACCACCCGCCCACGGGTCCCGAGGAGTACCAGATGGCCACCAAGGCAGCGAACAAAGCCTCCAAGGAAACCGAAAAGCCGGAAGCCGGCGCGCCGGAGACCTCCAACGACAGCCCGTTGATCGACCAGAACGATGCAGCCGTAAAAAAGCTGATCAAGGTCGCCAAGAAGCGCGGCTATGTCACCTATGAGGAGCTCAATGCCGTCCTGCCCTCGGACGAGGTAAGTTCCGAGCAGATCGAAGACTTCATGTCCATGTTCTCGGAAATGGGCATCAATGTCGTCGACGAGGACGAGGTCGAAGAGACCGAGGTCGAGAAGGACGACGAGGATACCGGCACGGAAGTCGCCACGTCCGCGGGTACTGCCGTCGCCAACACCTCCAATACCAAGTCGGGCTCCGATCGCACGGACGATCCGGTGCGCATGTACTTGCGCGAAATGGGCTCGGTGGAACTGCTCAGCCGCGAAGGCGAAATCGCCATCGCCAAGCGCATCGAGGCCGGTCGCGAGACCATGATCGAGGGCCTCTGCGAGTCACCCCTCACCTTCCAGGCCATCATCATTTGGCGCGAACAGCTGGCCCAGGGCGAAATCCTGCTGCGCGACATCATCGACCTCGAAGCGACCTATGCCGGCCCGGACGCCAAGCAGGCGGCGCCGGAAGTTCAGATTGCACCCAAGCCGGAGCCCGAACCGGCCAAGGAAAAGCCCAAGGCCGCGCCCAAGCGTGCCAGTTCGGGTGATGACGAGGACGACTACGTCCCGGAAGAGCCGGAAGCTCCGCAGGACCCGGTCGAGGAAGAAGACGACGAATTCGACAACGCCCTGTCGCTGTCGGCCATGGAAGCCGAACTCAAGCCGCAGGTGGTGGAGACCTTTGATCGCATTGCGGACGCCTATGGGCAGATGCGCGAAATGCAGGACCGGCATGCCGAAGACCGCACGGCGGCTGTCTCGGACGCCGAAACGAGCAAGCTGGCCGCCCTGCGCGCCGAGGTCATTGCCGATGTGAAGTCGCTCTCGCTCAATGCCGGTCGTATCGAGAGCCTGGTCGAGCAGCTTTACGATATCAACAAGCGCCTGGTGCGCCTGGAAGGCCGGTTGCTGCGTCTCGCCGAAAGCTATGGCGTCAAGCGCGAAGCCTTCCTCGAAAACTACTATGGCCGCGAACTGGACCCGAGCTGGGAATGGTCGCTGGAGAGTATTGAAGGCAAGGGCTGGGCGGAGTTTGCCCGCCGTGAAACCGATACCATTGCCGAAATCCGCAATGACATTGCGACGATCGCGACCGAAGCCGGCCTCGATATCGGCGAGTATCGCCGCATCGTGCACAAGGTGCAGAAGGGCGAGCGCGAAGCGGCCATCGCCAAGAAGGAAATGGTGGAAGCCAACCTCCGCCTCGTGATCTCGATTGCCAAGAAGTACACGAACCGCGGCTTGCAGTTCCTTGATCTGATTCAGGAAGGCAATATCGGCCTGATGAAGGCCGTCGACAAGTTCGAGTATCGCCGCGGCTACAAGTTCTCGACCTATGCGACCTGGTGGATCCGCCAGGCCATCACCCGCTCGATCGCCGACCAGGCGCGCACCATCCGTATCCCGGTGCACATGATCGAGACGATCAACAAGATCGTGCGTACCTCGCGCCAGATGCTCCATGAAATCGGCCGCGAGCCGACGCCGGAAGAGCTCAGCGAAAAGCTGCAGATGCCGCTCGACAAGGTGCGCAAGGTCCTCAAGATCGCCAAGGAGCCGATTTCGCTCGAAACGCCGATCGGCGACGAGGAAGATTCGAACCTGGGGGATTTCATCCAGGACGTGAATGCGATTCAGCCGATCGATGCGGCGATCCAGTCTAACCTGCGTGAAACCACGACCCGCGTGCTCGCCTCGCTGACCCCGCGCGAAGAACGCGTGCTGCGCATGCGCTTCGGCATCGGCATGAACACAGACCATACGCTCGAAGAGGTCGGCCAGCAGTTCTCGGTGACCCGCGAGCGTATCCGCCAGATCGAAGCCAAGGCACTGCGCAAGCTCAAGCATCCGAGCCGCAGCCGCAAGCTGCGGAGCTTCCTCGACAATTAGGAGCTGCCCCATGGCGGCTCCCCGTCTCACGCTGACGTCGCTTCGCGCCGCCATTCCGTTCAAGCTGGTGGTGACGTTCTCGGATGGCACCTGGGGTACGTTCAATGCCGCGCCGATGCTGGCCGAGCGGGGCGAGGGCACCGAGCCGTTGCGTGACCGGGCCTACTTTGCCAAGGTCGAGCTCGTGAACGGCAAGCCGATCTGGCCGAACTATTTTGACATCTCGCCGCTTTGGTTGCAGGAGGAGATGGACAAGCGGGGCGAGCTGGAAAGACCGCGTCCCCCGCGCCGGATACACTTATAGGGAGGCTCGCCATGTCATTCTTCAAGAAGCTCTTCGGCGGCGGTTCGACCGCTACGGAGCCCCAGGGCGACAAGGTGATGGGCGAAGAGAGCTACAAGGGCTTTGCCATCAAGGCCATCGAGATGAAGGCGGGTGGCGAGCTGCAACTGGCCGGGCTGATCGAGAAGGAAATCGGGGGCGAGCTCAAGAGCTACCGCTTCATTCGCGCCGAACGCATGAGTTCGCGGGACGACCTGGTGGCCCTGGCACTGATGAAGGGCCGGCAGATCATCGACGAGCAGGGCGAGCAGATCTACCGCTAGCGGCCTGCCAGCACAATTTTTGATAGATGACCGCGAGTCCTCAGGGCTCGCGGTCTATCGTTTGACAAGGAGGCCGGAATGGCCAAGAAACCGACCGCCCGCACCGAATTCGTCATGTTCGACGTCGTCTATGAAGACGGCTCGCAGCGCTCCAATCGCAAGGTGGATGCAAGCCTCCTGGGCGGCCTCGACGGCGACGAGCCGGCGCGCACCGCCATCATGGAACAGGATCAGGCCATATCAGAAAAGTCGGGCCAGCCGCCCCTGGCCATCAAGTCGATCAAGCGCTCGGGGAAGTAAGAGGTGGATACCCAAACCCTGCAGCTGGGCAAGGATGTCGGCGTGCCGCAGCGACCGGAAGACGCCGTGCTGGACCCCGTGCCGAACCCGCATCCGGACGTGAACTACGTCGCGCGCTACGTGGCGCCCGAATTCACCTCGCTCTGCCCGGTGACCGGACAGCCGGATTTCGCGCATCTGGTCATCGACTATGTGCCGGATCAGTTTTTGGTCGAGAGCAAGTCTCTCAAGCTGTTCCTGACCTCGTTCCGCAATCATGGCGCCTTCCATGAAGGCTGCACAATCGATATCGCCAAGCGGATCGTGGAGACGATCAAGCCGCGCTGGCTGCGGATTGGCGGCTATTGGTATCCGCGCGGGGGCATCCCCATCGATGTATTCTGGCAGACCGGCGCCGCTCCCGCCGATGTCTGGTTGCCGGATCAGGGCGTGCCGCCCTATCGAGGGCGCGGTTAGGCCAGCATGTCGGGCGGATGGCGCGGGTCGTAACGCGTGGGGGCGTTGCGTCCCGAGGTGCGGAAGAAGGGCAATAGCAGGGCTGCGCCGGCGAGGCACACGAACAGGGCCTGCGCTTCCCGGGTGAGCATGAAAATCACGATGGGCGCGCCGATGAAGAAAGCGGCGCCGATGGCCATCACCACTTTGACGGCCTGGGCGCGCCCGGCGCTGTAGCCACTGGTGAAGGCAATGTTGGCGGCCGCGCCGCTTTCGACCAGACGCTCATGCAGGTCGGCCTTGAACCGGTAATAGTGCTGTGTCTGATCCGGGTCCGGCGTCCCCCAGGCGTCGGTATTGAGCACGCGCATGGTCATGCCATTGCGGAAGCGGATGGACATCTGCGCTACGTCCCCCACCTTGGGCAAGGCGCTTACCGTCAGGTTGATCTCGGCGATGTCGGCATAGGGGCGTGTCGTGACGCGGCCGCCACGCGTAAAGGTCAGGGTGTCCGGGCCCGGGGTGATTCCCTGGTCGCGCAGGCGCAAAATGAACTTGCCCCAGGCAATGTAGACCGGATGGCGGATGAGGGGACGCTCGGAAGCGGTCTGGTCCGACATGTTACTGGCCCTCGTTCAAGGGCCAGTCAATCAGAAGTTCAACGCTTCGTCACCTGATCAGACATTGCCCTGGCTGGGTGTGTAGGCCCAGGGTGAGGCTGGTACGGCTGCCGGCTGGGGAGCCTTCTCGCCGGCCTGGCGGTGGATTTCGGCGACCAGCGCTGGATCGAGCTTGAGTTTGATGGCGAGGGCCTCGAGGTAGGCCTGTTCGGTGGCCGTATCGGCGCTGATGGCAACCAGCGAGGCGGCGTATATTTCCGCCGCGTGCTCGGGCGTATCCGCCCGCGAGACGACAGCATTGATATCGAGCGGGGTGGATAGCTCGTCGAAGACCCAAGCCTTTTCCTCGGCGGACAGGGGCATGGTCTTGAGCTTTTCGAAGATTGCTTCCTTTTCCTCGGCATCAATGCGTCCGTCGGCCTTGGCCGCAGCGATCATGGCGCGAACCAGGGATTTGCCCAGTTCCTCCTGGCCGAGCGTGTCAGTGGGCGCGGGAATGAAGGCGTCTTCGGCGGGAACGGGCGCGGAATTGTTCTGGCTCTGCTGGTGGTTCTGCCAGGCCTTGTAGGCGAGGCCGCCCACCGCGGCCAGCGCGCCTGCCCTCATCGCATTGCCCAGAAGCTTGCCCGGCTTGCCGCCCGAGAGCAGCATGCCCGCGGCAAGGCCAGCAGCGCCGGTCATGGCGGTGCGCTGCATCTTCGGGTCAGTCTGCAGGGTCTTGAGAATCTGGTCGATATTGAACACGGACGGCTCCCTTTTTTTGCTGAGTGTCACATGGGATCTGGGTGCCGAATTGGCAACCGCCCTGACCAATTTGTAATGCACAAAAGCAAGACCCCGGCCTGAGCCGGGGTCCTCGGGAGACCTTGGAGGGAGGGCCAAGGCCTAACCGTAGCTTAGTTGCTCGGGGCCGGGTCGGCGGCGGGAGCAGTTTCCGTGGTGGCCGGGGCTTCAGCCGGCGCGGCCGGAGCGGCTTCGGTAGCCGGGGCAGCCTCGGTCATCGGGGCGGCATCGGTGGCCGGAGCAACCTCAGTCATGGGCGCCGGAGCCAGGGCCGGGTCGGTGGCCGGGGTCTGAACGGCCGGCACGCCATTCACGTCCACGGTGGTCGAGGGGCCGGAATTGGCCGAGAAAACGAGGTAACCAATGGCCAGCAGGGCCAGAGCAACGATGATGCCGACGAACCAGCCGGTACCATTGCTCTCACGGGTATAGACGGTCCGGTTGCCGTCACGGGTGTAAACAGTATCGCGTTCGGGGGTAGCCATCATTTGCTCCTATGTTTCAACGCTGGCAAATAAACGCCGCCCGGAGCGCAGAGTTCCCGCAAACGTGAAGAACCCCTAAAGGAGCGAAATTTTCAGGATTCGTTGATAAGAGTCAGGCACTTGGCGGCCTCGACTAGAGGTCGGTACCTGGAATCTTTTGTGGCTTTTTTGAGATTTTATCGATCAGCGCGAGAAAAAGCGCAGGGCGCCGTACCCTCACGCGTAAATGGAAAGGCCGGGCACAAGGCCCGGCCCTTCTGGTTCGTCCAGTCCCGCTTACTGCACGGCGACGGTGATCAGCGGCGTGATGCGGCGGATGGTGACGCGACGGTTCTCGCGCTCGGCCGCTTCAGTGCGGATCTTGAGGTAGCGCTCACCATAGCCCTGGGTAGCCAGGTTTTCCGGCGGCACGCCGTAGAAGTCGGTCAGCACACGGGCAACGGTCGCGGCCCGGAGATCCGAGAGGCGCAGGTTGGAAATATCCGAGCCGACGGCGTCGGTGTGACCTTCGATCAGGAAGGTCTCGTTCGGATTACGTTCCAGCAGCGCCAGCATGGCATTGGCCACGCCCGACAGAGCCCGAACCTGGTCGCGACCGATGGTGGCAGCGCCCGTGTCGAAGGTGAGGTTGCCCACTTCGAGACGACGCACGCTGTCGCGCAGGCGGGCCGACCGCTTCACCTCATCAATGGAATAGAGGCGGGCGACCTGCTCGACCGGCGGCTGGCTGAAGAAGATTTCCAACTCGCGTTCGTCGGCATAGCGGGCGTCCAGCACATATTCACGGACCGGAATGTTGAGACGCAGGGGCGGCAGGCCGGCAGCCGGGTCGCGCCAGGCATCGAGGTCTGCATAGTAGCGGTCATCAAAGTAGGCCAGCACGAATTCCCGGCCATCGGGGTTAATGCGCGAGCGGCGCAGAATATCGCCGTTGCGATTACGCACGGTGATAATCTGGGTGCCGTCGGGACGGGTGATCACTTCACGCACGCGACCATTGCTGAGAGTTTCGTAGTAGATCTCGTCCCCGTTATTGGGGTTGTAGAACCGGTCGGTGTCCTGACCGATCGAATTGACGACCAACTGGGTCCCGATCTGCAGGATGACCTGGGCAATCGCATCACCCGTGGTCGGCGACTGCACCATGGGGGCTTCGACCACGGTGACCGGGGTCTGCACCACTCCGGTCTGGACGGTGTTGTTGTCGCCGGTGACGGTGGTGTTCACGTTGGTCACGTTATTGGTGATATTGGTGACGTAGTTGTTGACCACCGTCTGATTGACCGTGGTGTTGTTGGTGGCGGCGACGGCCGTGCCTTCTTCGGCTGTCACGGCCTGCAGAGGTTCGGCGGCCAGGGTCTGGATGACCGCCGCCTGGGCTTCTTCATCGCTGGTCGGCGGCGGGGCGGCCGGCTCCTGCGGGGCAGGCTGGGCCTGGGTCTGGACTGTAGCTTCGCCCTCGACCGGTGCGGCGCCTTGTGCGGGGGCAACTTCCTCGTCCTTGGCGCTGTCGAGCACGGGAGCGATCTGCTCCTGGGTCACGCCTTCTGGAAGATCCTCGACCATTTCGGCCGGCTGGCCGTCGGTCGTGGTCTCCACGGCAGGTTCGGGCTGTTCGTCGCCCGGCACGGGAGCGGCCGGCTGTTCCGGCGCCGCTTCGGGCAGGGGCGACAGCGTCAGGCCGAAGTCGGCAACGCAGGTTTCGTTGTCGGTGTAGCCGAGGGTCGAGCAGATGGCCGTGATCGCGGCCAGGGCCGCGTCAATGCGGGCCTGCGCCCCGGCATCGCCAGCGGCGAGATCGGCCACGGCGGCATTGTAGGCGTCAACATGGGCGGCCAGTTCGGCCTCGATGCCAACCTGTTCGGCAGCTACCGGCTCTTCGACGGGCTGTTCCTCGACGGCCGGCTCTTCAACCGGGGCGGTTTGTTCCATCACCGGTTCTTCGGCAGCAGGAGCAGGCGCTTCAACAGGAGCGGGCTCTTCAACGGGTGCAGGCTCTTCAACGGGTGCAGGCTCCGGCGCCGGCGCCGGTTCTTCCATTACCGGCTCGGGGGCGGGCTCTTCCATCGCCGGTTCGGGCGCAGGTTCCTCCACCACGGGCTCTTCAGCCACCGGCTCCTCGACCACCGGTTCTGCAGCCGGGGCAGCCGCGGCGGCTTCTATGGCAGCGATACAGTCTTCAATGCTGGCATAGCCGCCGACGATGCAAAGCTCGGTCAGAGCAGTCTGCGCAGCTTCGAGCGCGGCGGCATCGCCGGAGGCCTGGGCCTGCAAATATGCCTGGTAGGCGGACTGCAATTCAGCGTCCTGGGCATTGGCGGTGATGGGCGCAAAGGCCAGAAGGCCGATGCTGGTTCCGGTCAGGAGCCAGTTCTTGAGGCGCATTGTTCTTATCCTTTTGTGTTTGAAACACTTCCTGTCGAGCATTGTGGGCCGTTCCTGAACGCTCCATGAACAACGTCCGATGCCATCCAACATGGCCGACAGGCCCCGCATTGCCCAGAACGCGGGGGCTGGGCTGCGGTTCCGCCGCGGATGTTATCGCAAGAGGGATGACGCCATTGCGGCGCGATTGCGGCGGAATGAACGGTTACGCACAAGCTTGGCTTTGCCGGGCCCAGTTGTCGTGCTAGGCCGGGCGCATGCAGCAGGCCATCGAACGCATCAGCGTCGCGACGCAGGAACAGGGGCTCTACGAGGTCACCAGCAGCCTGCGCGCATTTGTTGGCGATTCGGGGATCGGACTGGGGCTTGTCACGGCCTATGTTCGCCACACGTCCTGTTCGCTGCTGATCCAGGAGAATGCCGATCCGGATGTGCAGGTGGACCTTGCGGGTTTCTTCCGGCGCCTCGTGCCGGAGGGTATGGACTGGCTCATCCACACCACCGAGGGGCCGGACGACATGCCGGCCCATATCAAGGCCGCGCTGACGCAGACGTCCATTGGCATTCCGGTCAGCGAGGGTCGGCCGGTGTTGGGCACCTGGCAGGGCCTGTATCTCTTCGAACATCGCTCGCAGCCGCATCGGCGCGAGATCGTGTTCCATATCATCGGGGAATGACTATGGATTGGGGCACTCTGGTTGGCTACTGGCCCTTTGTCCTGGCACTGATGGCCACGGGCGTGGTTTCGGGCATTGCCGCCGGGTTGCTGGGCATTGGCGGGGGCGCGGTGATCGTGCCGGCTCTCTCCAATGCGTTGCTGCTCATGGGCTATGACGCCGAAGTCGTGCAGCATGTAGCGGTCGGCACGTCGCTGGCCATCATCATTCCCACCGGCATCATGAGCGCGCGGGCGCATCACAAGCGGGGTGCCCTGGACATGGCGGTGCTCAAGCTCTGGGCGCCGTTCATCGTGCTTGGCACCTTCGTGGGCGGGCTGATGGCCGGCTGGTATTCGGGCGATGTGCTGCGCGTGGTTTTTGCAGTCATGGCCTTCCTCATCGCCGCCAATATCGTCTTTGGCTTCCAGACCATGATGATGGGGCACCTCAAGGGTTCCAGCCTCACGCATCGCCTTTCGGCGCTGGTAGTGGGCTACGTGTCCTCGTTGATGGGCATTGGCGGCGGATCGTTGACCGTTCCGACACTGGTGGCTTTCGGCGAGACCATGCACAAGGCCGTCGGCACCTCGGCCGCTATCGGGGTGGCCATCGCCCTTTCGGGCACTGCCGGGTTCCTCATTTCAGGCTGGGGCGTGCAAGGATTGCCGCCGCTCAGTGTCGGCTATGTCAACCTGCTGGCGCTGGCATTGGTCGGCATACTCGCTGCCATCTGTGCGCCATGGGGTGCGGCCCTGGCGCATAAGCTCGACCAGAAGACGCTGAAATACGTGTTTGCGATCTTCCTCGTGGCGGTGGGCCTCAACATGCTCTGGAAAGTTCTGGCGGGGTAACGGGCCACAAAGTCCCGGCATGCCAATCACTTGGCGGCGAGGCCGTCAGCTTGGAGATGGTGGGGACGGAGTGACTACGGTGGAACCGTCCCCACCTCCCAAGCCCCCTCCAAGAGGGGATCGGGTCGCTTCAAGAGCCGGCCAACGACTCGACTGGCTCCTGAAACAAGACAACGCCCGATTGGCCGCCTGGGTTTGGCCGAAACATGGCGAAGCCGTGTTTGTGCACGGTTTACTCGGCGCTGTTGTTCAAATCCCACGACACGTTGACGGAGATGGCGAAGCTCATTTCGCCAATTTCGACCGGAACAGGAGCGGCCGCCATCTCGGCACGGGCATACATGGGGTAGGGCTGGGGCGCATTGAAGCTCTGCTGCTCGGTGATCGAGAGAAGTTCGCCCAGCGTTGCATCGGCGACCCCGGCATAGAGCTCGGCTTTCTCGCGAGCCTCGGTAAAGGCGAGCTTGCGCGCCTCGTCGAGCAGATCGGACGGATCTGCGACCGAGAAGCTCACGCCGTTGACGGTATTGGCGCCGACCGTCACCGACTTGTCGAGAATGCTGCCCAGAGCGTCCAGGTCGCGCACGACGACGGTCACCGAGTTCATGACCTGGTAGCCGTTGATCCGGGGCGGCAGCGAATAGCCGTTGGCATCGCGTTCGTCGGAGTAGACGTAGTTGGGATTGACCGAGAAGCCGGAGGTCTGGATGTCGCGCGCCTCGATTCCCGCTTCCTTCAGCGCAGCGATCAGTTCGGCCATCGCGGCGGTATTGGCGTCGAGCGCCTCGCGCGCCGTCGCGCCCTGAGTGGTGACGCCGGAATTGATCGTCGCCATGTCGGGTGCGGCCCTGACTTCGCCGCGACCCTCAATGGCAATGGTTCCCGCGTAGGCGGGGAAGGCTGTAGCAAGCAAGGCAAACGGGGCGAGGACGCTGAGGGCACGCATGGCAAACTCCTTAAACATGTGCGGGGACGAGATTTCCCGAGGCAATGCGTCAGTATTGCGGCGTAGATGAACGGAAGTTGAACGGTTGACGTTCCGGGGTAGCATTGTCCAATAGTATGACTTATATGGGTGCTTGCTTGCGCTTGGCCCCCCGACTGGGCTAGTACCAAACTAACATGTCAGGTGGGCAGCATGACCGCAAATAACCTTCCGCAAGGCACACTTCTCGGCCGGGCTCTTGTCCCGGGCTTCGACCATCCGCGCATCGTGACGGTGCGTGACGGACAACTGGTGGACATCACGGCGCGTGGCATGGCCACGGTGCGCGACATTGCCGAAAGCGGGCGGGCGGCCGAGCATGTGCGCACCGCGCCGGGCCGGGCCGTCGGTGACATTGGTGCGGTGATGGACAATGCCGGCAAGGGCGATGCAAGCCTGCCGCGCCTCCTGGCGCCCATTGACCTCCAGGCCATCAAGGCGTCGGGCGTGACCTTCGTGGTGTCGCTGCTGGAGCGCGTTATCGAGGAACAGGCGCGGGGCGACAACTCTCGGGCCGAAACGTTGCGGGGTGAAATCCTCGAGCTGATCGGCACCGATCTTTCGCAACTGGTGCCGGGCTCGGACGCGGCGATGAAGGTCAAGGCGGCGCTGATCGAGAAGGGCGTGTGGAGCCAGTATCTGGAAGTCGGCATCGGCCCGGATGCGGAAATCTTCACCAAGGGCCAGCCGATGAGCGCGGTGGGTCATGGTGCCGAAGTCGGCCTGCACCCGATTTCGAGCTGGAACAATCCCGAGCCGGAAGTGGCACTGCTGGTCACCAGCAAGGGCGAGATCATCGGCGCAACGCTGGGCAATGACGTCAATCTGCGCGATGTCGAGGGCCGTTCGGCGCTGCTGCTGGGCAAGGCCAAGGACAATAATGCCTCGGCCTCGCTGGGGCCCTTCGTGCGGCTGTTCGATGGCGACTTCAGCCTCGACACCATCAAGCAGGCGGAGATTGCGCTGCGGGTGGAGGGCACGGACGGATTCGTGCTCGAAGGCCAGTCGAACATGGCGCAGATTTCGCGCACGCCGGAATCGCTGGTGGCGGCGACAGTGGGTGCGCATCACCAATATCCCGACGGACTGGTGCTTTACCTGGGGACGATGTTCGCCCCGGTGAAGGATCGCGACGGCGCCGGCAAGGGCTTTACCCACAAGCTGGGCGACGTCGTCTCCATTTCGACACCCAGCCTGGGTACCCTCACCAACCGGGTCAATCTTTCCAACAAGTGTCCGCCCTGGACCTATGGCACCAGCCACCTGCTGCGCGATCTCGCGCGCGCCAATCTCCTCTAGTTTCGCGCCGTCCTCCTCCCGGCGCTTCAACCGAAAGGCCTTTCCATGACGCAATTGCACAAGAACCTGATCGACGGCGAATGGGTCGGCTCGGATGGGGTCGAGAACATCAACCCCTCCAATATCAAGGAAGTGGTGGGCGTCTATGCCCGTGCGACCGTCGAAGAGACCAAGCAGGCCATTGCTGCCGCCAAGGCCGCCTTTCCGTCCTGGTCGCGCTCGGGCATTCTCGAACGCCATGCGATCCTGTCCAAGACCGCCCAGGAAATCCTCGCCCGCAAGCAGGAACTGGGCGAACTCTTGAGCCGCGAGGAGGGCAAGACCCTGCCCGAGGGCATCGGCGAAGTCACCCGCGCGGCGCAGATCTTTGACTTCTTCGCCGGCGAAGTGCTGCGCCTGTCGGGCGAGGTTCTGCCCTCGGTGCGCCCAGGTGTGGGCGTCGAAATCACCCGCGAGCCGATCGGCGTCATCGGCATCATTACGCCCTGGAATTTCCCCATCGCCATTCCGGCCTGGAAGATGGCTCCGGCCCTGGCCTATGGCAACACGGTCGTCATCAAGCCAGCCGACCTGGTGCCTGGCTCGACCTGGGCTATCGTCGATATTCTCGTTCGCGCGGGCCTGCCCAAGGGCGTGGTCAACCTGGTCATGGGCAAGGGCTCGGTGGTCGGCCAGACCATGCTGGACAGCAAGGACGTCAATGCCATCAGCTTTACCGGCTCGGTGGGCACCGGCAAGCGCGTCGCTGCCGCCTCGATCGAAGTGGGCCGCAAGTTCCAGCTGGAAATGGGCGGCAAGAACCCGACCATTGTTCTGGATGATGCCGACCTCAAGGTCGCTGTCGAGACCGTGGCGCAGTCGGCCTTTTTCTCGACCGGCCAGCGCTGCACGGCGTCGAGCCGCGTGATCGTGACCGAAGGCATCCACGACAAGTTCGTCGATGCCCTCTGCGAGCGCACCAAGAACCTGCGCGTGGGCGATGCCCTCAGCAAGGACACCGAGATCGGGCCGGTGGTCGATCCCAGCCAGCTCAAGCAGGACATGGACTATATCGAGATCGGCAGGGGCGAAGGCGCCGAGCTGCGCGCCGGCGGCAATCGCGTCAACGCGCCGACCGAAGGCCATTTCCTGCAGCCAGCCTTGTTCGTGGGCGCCACTAACCAGATGCGCATTGCCCGCGAGGAAATCTTTGGACCGGTCGCGGCGGTCATCAAGGTCAAGGACTATGAGGAAGCCCTCGCCACCGCCAATGACACCGAGTTCGGCCTCTCGGCCGGCATCGTCACCACGTCGCTGAAATACGCAACACACTTCAAGCGCAATGCCGAGGCCGGCATGGTGATGGTCAACGTGCCAACGGCCGGCGTCGATTTCCACGTGCCGTTCGGCGGCCGCAAGGGCTCGTCCTACGGCCCGCGCGAGCAGGGCAAGTATGCCGCCGAGTTCTTCACCGTGGTCAAGACCGCCTATACTGCGGCAGGCTGACGAGTCCGCACAAAGGAATGGAACGGGGCCTTCGGGCCCCGTTGTCGTTTCAGCTTTCCCTGATCCAGACCTGCATCGGGCCGGGCTCGCGATTGTCCCAGAGATAATAGGGGATGGCGGTCAGTGTGGCCGGAGGCGGAGTGGGCGGGTTGGTCCGGTAGAGATCATCGCCCCAATCGTCGCCTGCGAGGTTTCGGGCCTCGGCGACCAGGGTCATGACGCCATCGTAGAGGTCGGGGCGGAGTGTTTCCGTGATGGCAGCGTCGCGTGGCAGAACCAGATCGGGGATGGGCGCGGCATTGTCGACTTGCTCGGCGCAATAGACCAAGGGACCGCGCGCCAGGGCCACACGGCCCCGATCCATCTTGACCTTGGGATTGGCGTAGAGGCGGCGCGGAGCCATGGGCAGGTCAAGGTCGATGACGTCGCCCTCGATCCAGTCCCGCGTCATGGTGAGATAGCCGTTCTCGGTCTGGCCCGGCACATCGACGGGATTGCCGTTGAGATTGGCGAACGCGTCCCCGGCCCAGGCGGGGATGCGCAGCTTGAGGGTAAAGGGGCCATGCCCGTCCGGATGGACGCTGATGCGGATCTTGCCCGAACGGGGGTAATTCGAGGTTTCCTCGATGCGAATGCGCCGACCATCGAGATCGAGCGTGGCGCTGTTGCCGCCATAGAGATTGATGGCGATGGCGTCGGGTCCGACGGAATAGAAATATCCGCCGACTGAGGCGACAAGCCGCGACACGTTCATCGTGCAGCACGGGCAGGGGTGCCAGGGCCAGCGGCGGTGGCTGCCGTCGCTTTCGAGCTTGTTCTCATAGAAGTAGAGCGTGCCGTCGCGGGAGAGGCCCGACAGGACGCCGTTATAGAGGGCCAGCTCCATCAGGCCGGCATAGTGGCCGTCGAGATCGAGATTGAGCATGCGCTGGGCCCAGAAGACGAAGGCGATGGAGGCGCAGGTCTCGCAATAGGCCGTGTCGTTGGGCAGGTCGTAATCGGTGGTGAAGCCCTCGTTGGAGGCCGATGGGCCGAAGCCGCCGGTGACATACATGCGGGTGGTGGTGACGTCGTTCCACAGCACTTCGCAGGCGTGGCGGAGGCTCGGGTCATCGAGTTCGGCCGCGAGGTCGGCCATGGCCGAATACATGTACATGGCGCGAACGGCGTGGCCGACGACCTTGTCCTGCTCGCGCACTGGTTTGTGCGATTGGGAATACTGGTGATTGCCGTTCTTGTAGAAGTGAAAGTCCTTTGGGTCGGCGCCGCGGGCAATGGCCTCCTCGTCGAAGTAGTGCGGCTCGGCGCCACGTTGGTCGATGAAATAGGCCGCAAGGTCCAGCTGCTTGCGTTCGCCCGTGAGGCGATACAGCTTTACCAGCGCCAGCTCGATTTCCTGGTGGCCGCAATAGCCCTTCTTCTGGCCCGGACCGGTGCCGAAGACGGTGCGGATATGGTCGAGATAGCGCTCCAGCACGTCGAGCAGCTGGCGCCTGCCGGTGGCCTGGTAATAGGCGATGGCGCCTTCGAGCAGGTGTCCGGCATTGTACAGTTCGTGCCGGTCGCGCAGGTTGGTCCAGCGCTTTTCGATCTCATGGCCCTGATACCAGAGGTTGAGATAGCCGTCGGGCATCTGAACTTCGGCAAGACGCGCGACGATGGCGTCGACCTTGGCTTCGAGATCCGGGTCGCGACGATGGCGCAGGGCATAGCCGGCAGCCTCGATCCACTTGCCGATATCGGAGTCCCAGAAGACCTGATGCGTGTGCCCGTCTGGTCCGCCCATGCGCGGGATGCGCAGAGGTGGGGGCGGGTCCTTGAGTTCTAGGGATTCGAGAATGCCGCTCTCACGGAGCTTCTCATACTGGCTGGGCACGGTCCGGGTGAGCACGGTTTCGAGCCGCTCGGCCCAGAAGGGACCGGTCAGGCTGACCCGGGTGAAATCGACGGGGGAATAGCTGCGCATAGTGTCTCCTCACCAAAAGTATGACTTATTCGCGAGGGGGCAGCAATGGGTGGGCGGCAGTGTTGAAGCGGGCGCTAGGTTAGCTCCCTGTCCGCTGCAGCTTCGGTTTCAGCGAGCGCGGTCGCCCCTGCCGGTTCGTCGAGGTCGAGCATCCATTCGCGCCACATCGAGACGAGCAGAGCCATGAGGACCGGTCCGATGAAAAGGCCCACAAAGCCCATGGTCTTGACGCCGCCGATCAGCCCGAAGAAGGTCGGCAGGAACGGCAGCTTGATCGGGCCGCCCACGAGCTTGGGCCGCAATGTCTTGTCGACGATGAACAATTCCACCGAGCCCCAGGTGAGAAGGGCGATGCCCTGGAAGGGCGAGCCTGAGGCAACCAGATAGGCCGAGACCAGCGTGAAGGATAGCGGGGCGCCGCCGGGGATCATGGCCGCGACACCCGTGATGATGCCCAGAAGCACCGGCGAGGGCGCGCCGGCCAGCCAATAGGCGACGCCCAGCACGATGCCTTCACCGATGGCGATGATGGTCATGCCCGCGACCGTGGAACTGATGGTCGCCGGGATGATGCGCGACAACCGGTCCCAGCGCAGCGGGAAGATGCGCTGGCCGATCTTGTCGAGCTGGCCGGCGATCCTTTCGCCGTCGCGATACACGAACAAGAGCGCGACGATTGCGAAGAGGAGGTTGAGCAGGAAGTTGAGCGTGCCTCCCGAAATGCTCAGGATGCTGTGATAGATATTGAGCATGTTGGCCCCGACAGCGCCCTCCACCAGCGCGCCAAGCGCGCCGGGGCGGCCGATGCGCTCGTCCCAGATCTCGGTTATCCATTCCGCGCCCAGGGGCAGGGTGGCAAACCATTCGGGCGCTGGCGCACCTTGGCTGTTGGTGGTGACGCCCCATTGAAACAGCATGCGAATTTCCTGTACCGCATAGGAGCCGATGAACAAAGCCGGCACGATGAGGAAGAGGACAATGGCGGCGATCATGATCGAGGCGGACAGCGTCCTGTTGCCTTGAGCAAGCGCAATGACGCGGCGGTACAGCGGCCAGCTGGCAAAGCCGATGATCAGCGCCGCAAGGACCGGTACCAGGAAGCCGTGGAAGAAGTAGATGCTGACCAGGACGATCAGCAGGATGATCCAGCGCGCTGCCGAAATCGGCGGAATGAGCGCAATGCGATCCGGGGTGGTGAGTCCAAGGAGGCGGGGGCGCCGCCTAGCGCTCGTTGGATCGGCCTGCGTCATACTGGTTCCTGTCTGCAAATCGCCCCGCAGTTATCAGGCCGGTTCGGCCTGTTCGTCAAATGCGATGTCGGCCGGACCGGACCGAAAAGGCGTTTTTGTTTTGACCTTGCCGACGCCGCGCAGGCCATCAGTCACGCATTGGCTGCAAACCTCTCGTCGAAGGCATAGCCGGCGCCGCGGACGGTGCGGATAGGGTCGGCTTCGCGGCCCCGATTGATGGCGCGGCGGAGGCGGCCGATATGCACGTCCACGGTGCGCTCGTCGACATAGACGTCATTGCCCCAGACGCCATCGAGAAGCTGTTCGCGCGAATAGACGCGGCCGGGATGGCGCATGAGGTATTCGAGCAAGCGGTATTCTGTGGGCCCCAGATGCACGTCGCGATTGGCACGGCGGACGCGATGGGTGGTGCGGTCGAGCTCGAGGTCGCCGACCTTGAGGGCAGTGGTAACGAGGTTGGGGTTGGCGCGGCGCAGCAGGGCGTGAATGCGGGCGACCAGTTCGGGCACCGAGAAGGGTTTTACGACATAGTCGTCGGCGCCGGTGGCCAAGCCCCGAACGCGTTCTTCTTCCTCGCCGCGGGCGGTCAGCATGATGATCGGGACGCGGGCGGTTTCCTCGCGGGCGCGGAGGCGCCGGCAAAGCTCGATGCCGGAAATCTCGGGCAGCATCCAGTCGAGCAGGATGAGGTCGGGCAGCTTGTCGGCGATAGCATGCTGGGCCTCATCGCCGCTCTCGGCAGTGACGACGCGGAAGCCTTCGGCCTCCAGATTGTAGCGCAGCAGGATGGCGATATCGCCTTCGTCTTCAACCACAAGGATGGTGGCGGGCATGGATGTGCTCCGTCGATCGGACCGACTGTAGTCGCCCGTCAGTTCAGTGTTTTTTGCTTCACGCTACCAGCGAGATTGTCTCGCTGAGACGGCTTGAAGTCTCATGGCCTTTGCGGCCTGAAAGGCTCCGCCGGAGCCCTTCATCGGCTGCGCAGGACGCCTCTAGGCCTTGATCTGCTGGCGCTGCAGCTCCTGCACGTCGCTGGTGAGCTGCTTGCCGGTGGCCAGGTAATAGGCGCGCTCGGCAATGTTGGTGGCGTGGTCACCGACGCGTTCGAGGCTCTTGGCGCAGAACAGCAGATGGGTGCACATGGTGATGTTGCGCGGGTCTTCCATCATATAGGTCAGCAGTTCGCGGAAGAGCGACGTGTGCATGGCATCGACTTCATCGTCCCGGTTGCAGACCTCGACGGCAGCGCCGGCCTCGCGATTGCCATAGGCATCAAGCGCGTCCTTGAGCTGCTGCATGACCAGCGCCGTCATGTTCTTGACGCCGTTGTAAAAGGTCGGCTGCAGGCTGAGGCCCTCGAGTTTCAAAGAGCGGCGGGCCAATTGCTTGGCCATGTCGCCGATGCGTTCGAGGTCGGATGCGACGTGAACGGCCGTGATGATGGCGCGCAGGTCGCTGGCCATGGGCTGGCGGCGGGCGATCATGGAAACCGCAATGTCGTCGATCTGACGTTGCATGTCGTCGATGCGCTGGTCGGCAATGATGGTGATATCGGCCAGTTCGCGGTCGAGCTTGAGCAGTGCGCGGGTGCCATTTTCGATGGCAACCTCGACCTGACCGCCCATTTCGGCAATGGCCTGGGCGAGCGAGAGCAGCTCTTCGTTGTAGGAGGTGACGATATGGTCGGCGCCGGTATTGGGCATGTTGTGTCTCCGGGTCCCGATCAGCCGATGCGGCCCATGATGTAGTCCTGGGTCTGCTTGTTCACCGGATTGGTGAAAATCTCTTCGGTATCGCCATGCTCGATGAGATTGCCCAGGTGGAAGAAGGCGGTCTTCTGGCTGACGCGGGCGGCCTGCTGCATCGAGTGGGTGACGATGACGATGGTGTAGTTCTCGCGCAGCTCGTCGATCAGTTCCTCGATGATCGCGGTGGCGATCGGGTCGAGAGCCGAGCAGGGCTCGTCCATCAGAATGACTTCCGGGCCGACGGCAATGGCGCGGGCAATGCAGAGGCGCTGCTGCTGGCCGCCGGAAAGGCCGGTCCCGGGCTCGGCGAGGCGATCCTTGACCTCTTCGAACAGGCCCGCCTTGCGCAGCGAGGAGACGACGATCTCGTCGAGGTCTGCCTTGTTGCGGGCCAGGCCGTGGATGCGCGGACCGTAGGCGACGTTGTCGTAGATCGACTTGGGGAAAGGATTGGGCTTCTGGAAGACCATGCCGATACGGGCGCGCAGTTCGACCACGTCGAGGTCGGGCGAATAAACGTCCTGACCATCGAGCTCGATGCGGCCACCAACCTTGGCACCTTCGATCGTGTCGTTCATGCGGTTGATGCAGCGCAGGAATGTCGACTTGCCGCAACCCGAGGGGCCGATAAAGGCGGTGACGGCGCGGTCGGGGATGTCGATGGAAATGCCATGCAGGGCCTGTTTGGCGCCATAGTGCACGGTCACGTCGCGGGCCGTGAGGCGGATCGGATGATCCATCAATTCAGCAGGGTTCATGGTCTGATCCAGAGTCTTGGCGGTCACTTTGACCTTGCCAGCGAGAACGTCCATTTCGGCACTCCCTTCAGAAGTGGCTTGTCCAGTGTTGGCTACTTTACCAGCGACGTTCAAGACGCTGACGCATGAAGATGGCAATCGCATTCATGACGAGCAGGAAGCCCAGCAGCACGAGAATGCCAGCGGATGTGCGGGAGACGAAGCCACGTTCGGGGCTGTCGGCCCAGATATAGATCTGGGTTGGGAGGGCCGTGGAAGCTTCCATGATACCGCCTGGAGGGCTGGTGATGAAGGCGTTCATGCCGATCAGCAGCAGCGGCGCGGTTTCGCCCAAAGCCTGGGCCAGGCCGATGATCGTGCCGGTGAGAATGCCCGGCAGAGACAGCGGCAGCACGTGGTGCCAGATGACCTGCTGCGGCGAGGCGCCCATGCCGTAGCCGGCCTCGCGGATGGAGGGTGGAACGGCCTTGAGCGCATTGCGCGTGACGATGATGATGGTCGGCAGCGTCATCAGGGCCAGCACCATGCCGCCGACGAGTGGGGCGGAGCGCGGCAGACCAAAGATCTGCAGGAACACGGCCAGGCCAAGCAAACCGAAGACAATGGAGGGCACGGCCGCGAGGTTGTTGATATTGACCTCGATAATGTCGGTCCAGCGGTTCTTGGGTGCAAATTCCTCAAGATAGACTGCCGCGCCAATGCCGACGGGGAAACTGATGAGGAAGCAGACCAGCAGCGCATAGAAGGAGCCGGTGATGGCGCCCGACAGGCCGGCAATTTCCGGGAAGCGGCTGTCGGCGTTGAAGAACAGGCCCCAATTGAAAGGGGTCGAAACCCGGCCCTGCTCGACGAGTGTGTCGAACCAGGCGATCTGCTGATCGGTGACGCGGCGGTTCTGTTCGGGTGTATCGCGGCTGATATTGCCCTTGTTGAGCTGGTCAAAAATGTCTGCCGCAGGAATATCGAGGCTCAGCGTTCCGCCGATGACCGAGGGATTGGCGACAACAGCATTGCGCACGAAGAATTGGGTGTTGTTGGTGAGGATCTGCGCGATCTGGCGCGCCTGCGCCGGGCTCTCGGAAGTCAGGAGCGCGCCCATGGCATCACTGACGACGGCGCGGTAGTTGCCTTCAGCCGGGTTGGCTGCGTCGACATTCTCGGCCGAGATCGGGAAGTCGACACGGATGTGCGTCTGCACGAAAGCTGAATAGCCGCCCAGCACCAGGGTGAAGAGCAGGATGCCGAGCAGGCCTATGGCCGTGCCGATGGCAGTGATGCCATAGGCGCGCAGCCGGAAGTCGGCTGCGTAGCGACGGGACCGCAAACGGGCCTGCCGTGCCTTCACGTCTTGTCCGGACAAAGTCGCGGTGGCTTGCGTCATTTCAGAGCCTCAATCGTACTGTTCGCGGTATTTGCGGACGACAGTCAGGGCAATCACGTTGAGCCCGAGTGTGACAATGAAGAGCACCAGGCCGAGCGCAAAGGCTGCCAGGGTCTTGGGATTGTCAAAGGCGGTGTCGCCGATGAGCAAGGTCACGATTTGCACAGTCACCGTGGTGACCGAGTCCAGCGGATTGATATTGAGCGTGGCAATCAGGCCGGCGGCCATCACCACGATCATGGTTTCGCCAATGGCCCGGGAGAGCGCCAGCAAGAGACCACCGACAATGCCGGGCAGAGCCGCGGGCAGGAGCACCTTGGTCATGGTTTCGGCGCGCGTCGCACCCATCGCCAGAGAGCCGTCGCGCATGCTGCGCGGCACCGCGCGGATGGCGTCGTCGGACAGGGAGGAGATGAACGGAATGATCATGATGCCCATGACCGCACCGGCCGCCAAGGCGGAGTTTGGTGATGTCGTGATGCCCAGGAGGCCGCCGGCATTGCGAATTGCCGGAGCGACGGTCAGCACGGCAAAGAAGCCGTAGACGACCGTCGGTACGCCAGCCAGGATTTCCATGATCGGCTTGACGATGTTGCGGACGCGGTCCGATGCATACTCGGTCAGGAAGATGGCCGTGTAGATGCCGATGGGCGTGGCCACCAGCATTGCGATTGCAGCAATCACGATTGTTCCGAGGAAGACCGGGACAGCGCCAAAGGCACCATTGCCTGCCACCTGATCGGCCCGAATGGCGATCTGAGGTTCCCAGCGCAGGCCAAAGAGGAACTCGTGCAGCGGCACGAGGCGGAAGAATTCGAAGCTCTCGTAGAGGAGCGAGACGATGATGCCGATCGTGGTCAGGATCGCTGCGACCGAACAGGCTATCATCACGCCCGAAGTGAAGCGTTCAACGCCGTTGCGGGCGCGGAAGCGGGGCGCCAGACGCGAATAGGCGAAGAACATGGCCAGCAGCATGAGAGCAATGATCACGACGACCATAAGCCAGGAGGCAATCTGCTGCCAGCGCAGCAGCGCATCTGCAGCGGCGGTCACCTCTGGCGAGGGCTGACTGAAAATCCGGCCGGCTGCCACGTTCTTGATTTCGGACAGGAGCAGGTTCTTCTCGGCCGACGTGGCGGCCTCGGTCATGGCCTGCGGCAAGGTCGAGAGCAGGAGGTTGTCGATAACCGTGCCCTGCGCCATCAGCCAAATCAGCAGCAGTATCAAGGCCGGGACCCCAACCCAGACGGCGACGAAGGCGCCGTGATACCCGGGCAGGGAGTGCGTCGCTGCGCCTTCGGCGGCTACGAAACGCAGACCGGCGGCACGCCCGACGAAGAAGGCCGCAATGGAAAAGACGACAATTGCGAGGAACAGGTATCCGACCACGTTCGGGCCTCCTGGGAGGGAAAGAAAGGAAGCCGGGGCGACCCCGGCTTCCTGCTTTGCTTAGTTACCGGCGGTCATCGCGGTCGACGAAGCGACGGCTTCGCGGGTGGCTTCGCGCTCTTCGGCGCTCAGCGGGATCAGGCCACGTTCGGACAGGTAGCCGCCTTCACCGAAGGCTTCTTCCGAGACGTATTCAGTGACGAATTCTTCGAGGCCGGGGATCACACCCTTGTGGGCGTTCTTGACGTAGATGAACAGCGGGCGCGACACCTTGTAAGAACCATCAGCGATGGTTTCGATGCTCGGGAGCACGCCATCGACGCCGACGGCCTTCAGGCTATCGGTGTTTTCATAGAGGAACGAGTAGCCGAAGATGCCCAGGGCGTTCGGATCGGCGTTCAGGCGCTGCACGATCAGGTTGTCGTTTTCACCGGCTTCGATGAACGGACCGTCCTGACGCATACGTTCGCAGACGTCCTTCTTGGCATCGCCTTCGAGGGCCTTGATGGCTTCGAAAGCGTCACAGCCAGGATGCATGACCAGTTCGACGAAAGCGTCGCGGGTGCCGGAGGTCGGCGGGGGGCCGAACACGGTGATGGCGGTGTTCGGCAGCGAGGCGTCGATTTCCGACCAGTTCTTGTAGGGGTTGTCGACGATCTGGCCGTCAACTTCAACCTGGGCGGCCAGCGCCTGGAAGATCTGGGCCTTGGTCAGGTTCAGGTCCGGACCCTGGCTGGAATGGGCAACCGACAGGCCGTCATAGCCGATCAGCACTTCGGTGACCGAATCGACGCCGTTCTGCACGCACAGATCGAATTCCGACTGCTTCATCGCACGCGAAGCGCCGGTGATATCGGGATGGTCCGGACCAACGCCACCGCAGAAAATCTGCATGCCGCCACCGGTACCGGTGGATTCAACAACCGGAGCCGCGCCGCCGGTCATGGCAGCATACTGCTCGGAAACGGCCTGAGTGTAGGGGAACACAGTGGACGAGCCGACGATGCGGATCTGGTCGCGCGACTGGGCAAAGGCAGCAGTGGTGCCGAACGCGGCGACTGCAATCACGGCAGCACTAGCGTAGAGTGCGATCTTCATGGGGACTTCCCTTTCGGAATTCATTTTCAACCTGGCCGACCTACCGGAAGCTTTCCCCGGGCCGCCCTGTGACGCGGCAGACCATAGGAGCGCCTCGCAACGGTTTTATTGCAGTTGAATGACTGGTTTGTGACGGGCTAGTGCGTTGAAAAACAACGCTGATATCCGGAACAAGCGTCCGACTGCCGATCTTTTTTCGACAGATGCCGCAATGGCGGGCGCCGCCAATATGACAGATTGGTAAGCACTGGAATGGCGAGTCCGGGCCGACGTCGCTGGGGAGGCTATCTGCCTGCTGCGACAGTTTCCTGACATTCAACGCAAGAGCGGACGGACCTCGGCCTGGACCTTGCGCATCAGGGGCAGAAAGTGGGCAATCATGCGTGATGTCGGGGCGCGGGCGGTCTGGGCGCCGATGTTGATGGCGGCAACAACCTGGCCGGTGGCATTGTGCAGGGGAACGGCGATTGAGCACAGTCCCAATTCCAGTTCCTGGTCGATGACGGCGAAGCCCTGGGCAGCGACCACGGCCAATTCGGTGGTGATGGACGCCATGTCGGCCTTGGTGCGCTCGGTATAGGCAATCATCTCGGAGCGATCGAGAACCGCCTGGGCCTCGTCGCGCGGCAGGGCGGCGAGCAGGGTTCGACCCATGGAGGTGCAATAGGCCGGCAGGCGCGCGCCAGGGGCCAGGTTGATCGACATGACGCGCCGGTTGGAGGCGCGGGCAACATAGAGGATGTCGGTGCCATCCAGTACCGCAGCGGAGGTACTTTCGCTGGTAGCGCGCGACAATTCCTCCAGAAACGGCTGGATCAGGCGCGGCAGCGGCGTGCCTGCAAGATAGGAATGTCCCAAGTTGAGGACGCGGGGCGTCAGTTCGAAGAATTTGCCGTCATAGGTGGCGTAGCCGAGATGCGCCAGCGTGAGCAGGCAGCGCCGGGCGGTGGCGCGCTCGAGGCCGGTGCGCTGGGCCACATCGGTGATGGACATCCGCGCATGCTCCTCATCAAAGCACTCGATGACCGAGAGCCCCCGAACGAGGCCATGGATGATGTCGCCGTCTCGCATGGGCGCTCTCCGAAAAGTGGGCGGATGGCGCACAGAATAGCGAGCGTACGGTGCTCGGGGAAGCCGTTGTAATTGGGAGGAAAGTAGGTGGCGGGGCAGCCGGATTCGAGCGGGACCCGGACCCTTACGAGGGACAGATCTTTGCGCCATATCAAAGATTGCTTGCTTCGGGCTCCGTAGAAGGCTGCCAACGGGTCAGCCGACCCTATTGCCCAGGAGACTCTCGATGCGCGTGTTCGCGACCACCTTCATGACCGCCTTAATCCTTGCAGGGCTAACCGCACCCACAATGGCGGCGGATTACCAGATCCACATGCTGAACAAGGGCGAGGCCGGCACCATGGTGTTCGAGCCGAACTTCCTGGCTATCCAGCCGGGCGACACGGTGACCTTCATCCCCACCGACAAGAGCCATAATGTCGAGAACATCAAGGACATGCTTCCGGACGGGGTGGAACCGTTCAAGAGCAAGGTCAACGAGGAATTCACCAAGACCTTTGATGTGCCTGGACTCTATGGCATCAAGTGCACGCCGCATTTCGCCATGGGCATGGTCGGTTTGATCGCCGTGGGCGACGTCCTGCCCAATCTCGAAGCAGCCAAGGCCGCGACGGTGCCAAACAAGGCCAAGGAGCGCCTGGAAACTGCCTTTGCCGGCCTCGGCATCTAGTCTGCCGACCGCGCTCATGAGTACGCTCCAGGGCATCCGGACAAGCTGGGTCGGCCGGCGTCCGACTGGAGATCGATCGAACGAGAGCAGATCGTATCGATCAGGCGTTCAAAATAGCCGTATCTGGCGACGTCATCGGTGATTTCGGCACATTGTTTGGGGTGCGTGGTGCGATCAAGGGCTGATCGGAACTTTGCTTCCGCAGCCCTGCAGCCGAGGTTGGAACATGTCGCCCAGAGTCGAACGCATTCACAGCGATGAACGCCTCCCGGCCCAGGCCGACGTCGTCATCGTCGGTGGCGGCATCCTCGGTTCTACCGCCGCCTATTTCCTGGCGAAGCGCGGCCTCTCGGTTGCCCTGATCGAGAAGGGTCACATTGCCTGCGAACAATCGAGCCGCAATTGGGGCTGGTGCCGCCAGCAGAACCGCGACCGGCGGGAACTGCCGCTCTCGATTCTCTCCATGCGGCTGTGGGACGAGCTGACGCGCGATATCGGCCGGGACCTTGGGTTTCGCCGCTGCGGCCTCGTCTATGCGACCCATGACGAGGCGGTGCTCGCCGGCTGGGAAAAGTGGCGCTCGGTCGCCCGTGAATATGGCGTCGACACCAAAGTGCTCAGCCGGGCGGAGCTGGCCGACCGCGTTCCCGAAGCGCGCGACAAATGGGTCGGCGGGACCTATTCGGAACGCGATGGCAAGGCCGAACCGGCACTCGCCGCGCCCGCTATCGCCGAGGGCGCCAGGGCCCTGGGCGCCACGATCCACCAGGAATGCGCCGCGCGGGGGCTCGACCTCGCCAATGGCAGGATCGTGGGCGTGCACACCGAGAAGGGCTATATCAGAACCAGCGCCGTGCTGTGCGCGGCCGGCGCCTGGTCCTCGCGCTTCCTGCGGCCGCTCGGGATCAGCTTCCCGCAAGCGAGCATCCGGCAGACGGCGCTGCGGTCGACCCCGACCATCAATATCGGCGAGGCGATCTCCACGCCCTACTGCACGATCACGCGCCGGCTGGATGGCAGCTACACGCTGGCGATCAGTGGCAAGGCGAATCTCGAGATCACGCCCCAGTCCATCCGCTATAGCCGGGAATTCATGCCGCAGTTCATCCGCCGGCTAAAGAATGTCAAACTCGGCATCGGCCAATCGTTCGTTTCCGGACCGGATTCCCTGTCCGCCCTGCTGGCAAACGACGACCGTATCTTCGAACAGAACCGCGTGCTGGATCCGCCGCCCCTGAAATGGCTGATCGGCCAGGTGGTGGAGAGTGTCCGCAAGACCTTCCCCCAACTGGGCGATATCCAGATCGAAAGCGCCTGGGGCGGCTTCGTCGATTGCACGCCGGATGCAGTGCCGGTGGTGTCGAAGGTGGATGCGGTGGAGGGCCTGGTCCTTGCGGCAGGCTGTTCGGGCCACGGCTTCGGCCTCGGCCCGGGGCTCGGTCACCTGGCCGCGGAGCTTGTCGCAAATGATACGCCCAGCGTCGATCCGACCCCGTTCCGCCTGTCGCGCCTGGTGGACGGCTCGAAGCTGGATATCGCCGCAATCTGAGGACCTGCCGGGAACCGGACCAAGGCAATCAGCGATGAGCGCATGCCGCGTCAGCGCTGGTCGAGCAGCTTGATCTGGAGATCTTCCCAGTGTTCCTTGAAGGCGTCCCGCGCGGTATCGAAGTGGCGGCTCTTGAGGCTCCTGATGAGCCGCTCGTGCTCGATCGCCATTTCCTCGGCGGTGCCGTAGAAGGCCTGCCGCTGGATGAGAAGAAGCTCGATCTCGCCCTCGAGGTTGGCATAGGCGCGCATGAGGCGCGGGCTGCCGCTCGCCGCGACGATGGAGCGATGGAAGTCGCGGTCCGCGGCAACCAGCGCCGATTGGTCCGAGGACAGGGTCGAGGCATGCATGACCGCGACCGCCTCGAGCGCCTCGGGGGGAATGACCCCGGTCAGCACGATCAGGCGAATGGCTTCGCCCTCGATGGCGCCGCGCACCCGTGTGATGTCCACAATGTCGTCCGGGCCGAATTCGGGCAGCATGAAGCCGCGGTTCGGTATCTGGCGCAGCAGGCCCTGGGTGACCAGCAACTGGGCCGCCGCGCGATAGGTGTGGCGTGAGGTCGAATGCTCCTCGCACATCCTCGCGTCGCGGAGGAATTCGCCGGGCTTAAAATCCCCCGACAGGATACGGCGACGCAAGTCCTGCGCCAGGATGTCCACGGCGCTGACGGGAGCAGCTTCGGCACTGGCCTCGAAATCCTGGACTTGCTTCATGGCCCTGTCGTTGACGGTGTCGCGGGTGCCTCGGCACCCGCGTGGGAGTCGTGGCATCCGCTCCTAGATCTGCACCGCCCGCAGCGCCTTGTCGACACCTTCGAGCAGGCGCCCGGCATTGGCCGAAGTGAAGACCAGCGGGGGCCTGATCTTGAGGATATGCGCATCCGCGCCCGTCGCCGAGATGAGGATGCGCTGGTCGCGCAGCGCATTGACCGCCGCGAGCGCCCGATCCATGTCCGGCGCCTTGCCCTCGCGGTCCTTGACCAGCTCGACGGCAAAATAGAGGCCGGCCCCGCGCACATCGCCGACGAATTCGTATTTGTCCTGCAGGGTGCGCAGGCCGGCGAGGATTTCACCGCCCACCCGCGTGGCATTGTCCATAAGGTTGTCTTCGAGAATCGTGTCCAGCACCGCCTGCGCGGCGGCGATGGCGACGGAATTGCCGCCGAACGTATTGAAGTAGCGCATGCTGGCGCCGAATTCGGCAACCATTTCCGGCCGCACCACCAGGCCCGCAACCGGATAGCCGTTGCCCATGGGCTTGCCCAAAGTGACGATATCGGGATCGACCTTGTGACGGGCGTGACCCCAGAGATGGGTGCCGGTTCGGCCGAAGCCGGATTGCACCTCGTCGGCGATGAAGACGCCCCCGGCCTTGCGGACGACGTCCGCCACCGGCGCCAGCACGTCCGTGGGGTCGACATAGAGGCCATCGGAGGAGAAGACGGAATCGGCGATGAAGGCGGCGAGGCCATCGCCATGCCGTTCGAGATCTGCGATCTGCCGGGCGACGTCCTCCGCCATCCGCCGGCCGATTTCCGCGACGGGCAGGCGGTAGGAATCCGGGGCAGGGACTGTTCGAAGGTAGGGATCGAGCGCCGACTTTTTGCCCAGCGAAGGCGAGATGGCCGCCACCGCGCCGCTATTGCCGTGATAGGCTTCGGCCGTGACGATGACGCCCCTTTTGCCCGTGCGATAGCGCGCAATGCGCAAGGCTAGGTCGTTGGCCTCCGAACCTGTACAGGTGAACATGGCGCATCCGGTCCGGCCGAGTTCGCCATCAAACGTGTTGATCAGCGCCTCGGCATAGTCGAGCAGCGGTTCCTGCATGTAGCGCGTATGGGTGCACAGGGTTTCGAGCTGTCTCTGGATCGCCTCGACGACGCGCGGATGCGCATGCCCCAGCGATACGACATTGTTGTAGGCATCGAGATATTCGTTGCCGTGCTTGTCATAGAGGAAGACGCCCTTGGCGCGGGAAATCTCGACCGGCGTCTTGTAGAAGAGCCGGTAGGCGGGCCCAAGCAGTCTCTGCCGCCGCGCCACATGCGCCGCGTCTTCGCCCGAAAGATGGACCGCATCCTGGGGGTTGAAGCCGTTGGGCATGTCGCCACGGAAACCCTTGGGCAGGGCTGTTGCTTGTTTGGACATTACGGTTCCTCTCGGGTCAGAAGGTTGGATATCTGCGCGGTGGACAGGGCGTTGAACCATTCGAGGTGGGCCCAGCCCGCCTCGGTGTTGCGCAGGATGTAGCGGCTGTTCTCTGGGAAGAGCTGGGCGCGCCAGCAGGTGAGCAGCGCGCGGACGGCCAGGCGGCCCTGAGCCAGGAAGGGAATGAGCCGGAGCTCCTCTTCCGTCAGGTCGGCATGGCGGAGATAGCCGCGCAGAACATCGCGCGGCTCGTCGAAGAGGTCCCGCCGGTTCCCAACATCCTTGGGCATCTGGTTCATCAGCGCGGTGGAGACATCGACGGCGATGGCCGTGCGAACCGCATCACCGAAGTCGATTACGCCGGTCAGGAAGTCCGGATTGTCGTGATCGACGACCAGGTTCGATGTGTTGAAATCATTGTGGAGCACTTGGCGCCGGCACAGGTCGAGCCGGGGCTTGATCTCGGCAAAGCGCTCCAGCGCGCGGATGGTCCAGTCGCGCTTGTCGCCCGCCGGGACGAAATCCAGCAGATCGGCGTGATCGAGCAGGTTAGTGACGTCCCAGGCCACGGTCCGGCTGTCCGCAGGATGGGAAAAATCGGCCATGGCGTGGCGGAGTTTGGCCAGGACCTCGCCGATCCGCTCGCGTTGCAAAGCGGTGGGAGTGGTCCGGTCGAGCGGCGTGCCGGCCATGAAGGTGATCAGCCGCGTGACGCGGCGTTCACCGGCACTGGTCGTGACGACCGGCAAGTCCACGCCATCGACGTCGCAATGGGCGCGGGGAACAGGGAGGTCCGGTGCACGCTCAGCGATATGGCGGAGGAGTGCGACCTGAAAGTCGAGCTCTTCCGCGCGCTCGGACGGATGAGCGATCTTCAACACGAATTTCTCGTGACCTGCCCAGTCGATCAGGAATGTGTCGTCCTTTTCGGTCTCAAACCGCGTCGCCAAGCCACGAATATTATAGAGGCGCGCAGCGATTACTTCTGCTTCTGCCGTCCCAACGGGATGGCAGGCATCGGAGAGCTCGGATGCGCGAGCTGGTTTGGTTTGCAGGTTGAGACTCATTTTCCACTCTATTCAGCGGCCGAAAGGACAGGCTTTGGCATCCCAGTCCTATCTCGATAAGGCAATTTTTGTACAACAATCTTTGGAGGGATTCAAGAAGGGTCGTTTGGCATGAGATGGAATGCGTTGCCGCCTTGGGTTTGTTGATCTGCCGCTAAAGCAAAGCCTACTCGTTGAAACTCTGAGAAATTTGGAGATTCTGCGTCATCCTGTGCTGGGTGGGGATGCTGCCTTGTCCAGTTGGCGATGGCTCGGGTCCCGTTTCCTTGTGCCATCGTGCGTCTGTGTGCAGAGTTATTGTTGTACAATCGTCGTGTGCCGTGAGGCCTATTGACACCCGTTCGGGTCGGGGTCAGGCATGGCCGGGCAACACAATGTGCTTGAGGAGGGAGAAAATTCAGAACATTGCGCTTCGGGCGGAGAGCGTTCGGAAAGTTATGCTCCCCTCTCCGCACAATGATTGTGTTCCGAGAGCGGCCAGTCGGGGTCGTCAAATGGAAAGGAACGCACGCCATGACCAAATTCAGGCCAAAGTATATCACCTTCGACTGCTACGGCACGCTGACCAATTTCGACATGGCCGGCGCGGCGCGGCGCGTGTATGCCGAGCGGCTTTCCGCCGAGGCCATGGACAATTTCGTCGAGGCGTTCCGGGGCTATCGGCTCGACGAGGTCCTGGGGGCATGGAAGCCCTTCGCCGACGTGGTGCACAATTCCGTGGAGCGCAGCTGCAAGCGCATCGGCATTCCGTTCAAGCCTGAAGACGCGCAGCGCATCTACGACGAAATTCCCACCTGGGGCCCGCACCCGGACGTTCCGGCCGGCCTGGCCAAGGTCGCCAAGGAAATCCCGCTGGTGATCCTGTCGAACTCGATGAAGAACCTCATCATGTCCAATGTGGAAAAGCTCGGGGCGCCGTTCCACACCGTCATCACCGCCGAAGAGGTTGGCGCCTACAAGCCGCTGGCCAAGGGCTTCGAATACATGCTCGACAAGCTTGGTTGCGGACCAGAAGACATCACCCATGTCTCCTCTTCATTTCGCTATGACCTGATGACTGCCTATGACCTGGGGATCAAGAGCAAGGTCTGGGTCAACCGTCGTCACGAGCCCGCCAATCCGTTCTACGAATATACCGAGATCAAGGATATCGGCGGACTGGCAGCAGCGGTGGGCCTGGAGCCGGCCCTCGAGCGTGCCTGACGATCGATCGCAGCCGAACCAATAGATGAAACAACGGGGCGGTTCACCGCCCCGTTGTTTCATGACTTGCGGTAGGTGCGGTGGAACGGACGTCACACGCGGTGAAGCAGAATGTGCCGCAAGGGCCGTGCATTCGGCAGAACGAGCCGTTGTCCTCCAGCAAAGCCAGCACCGCCTTCCGCGCGAGCGGCGATAGTGTCCAAGCCCGTAAAGCCATGCCGGAACTCTGAAAAGTGCAGACGGAAATCCTCGACCTGACCGCGTTCGAAGCCCGCCATCTGGACGGCGCACTGGCCTTGTCGCGCGCGGCGGGTTGGCCCCACCGCCGGGAGGATTGGGCCTTGTCGCTGTCGATCAGCGTGGGCGTAGTCGCACTGGAACGCGACCGCGTCGTCGGCACCGCCCTGATGACCCCGTTCGGAGATGCATGCGCCACCATCAACCTGATCATCGTCGATCAGGACCTGCGTGGGCGCGGACTGGGCCGCAAGCTGACCTCGGCCGCCCTGGCCCTCGCGGGCGACCGCGCCTGTCGCCTGGTTGCCACCGCAGACGGGCTGCCGCTCTACGAAAGACTCGGCTTCACGGCCACGCAGGAAATCTATCAGCACCAGGGTTTTGTCGAAGTGAGCCAGCCGCTTGTTGGCATTGAATGGGCCGACGCCGCCCGCCTGCCCGAGCTGGCTGCCCTCGATGGCCAGGCCTATGGCGGCGATCGTCGGGCCCTCTTGGGGCAGGTCGCCGCCAATGGGCAATTCGCCATTCTCCGCCGGTCCGGGGCCATCGTGGCCTTCGCAGCGGTCCGGCCCTTTGGCCGGGGCCAGGTGATCGGGCCGGTCGTGGCCCCCGACGAGGAAACGGCCCGCCAGCTGATCCGATTTATTGCCGCGTCCCGGGAGGGCCAGTTCCTGCGCATCGATGTGCCCGGCGACAGCGGTCTTTCCCACTGGCTGGATGGGCTGGGATTCACCCATGTCGGCGGCGGCATGGCCATGACGCGCGGCGCCAGCAGCTCGCGCCAACCCCCGGCCGCACGCACCTTCGCCCTGGCCAGCCAGGCATTCGGATAAGAGGATCTTGCACATGTACGCCAACTCCATCGTCGAACTCGACCGGGCTCACCTCATCCACCCCGTCGCCTCCTGGCGCGGCCATGAAAAGGCGGGCGTCCGCCTGCTGCAGTCGGGCAAGGGTGCCTGGGTGACCGACGCCACGGGCCGCCAGTTGGTGGATGGCTTCTCGGGGCTCTGGTGCGTCAATGCCGGCTACGGCCACGAAAGCATCGTGGAGGCCGCAGCAAAGCAGATGCGTGAACTGCCCTATGCGACCGGCTATTTCGGCCTGGGCAGCGAGCCGGCGGCGCGCCTTGCCGCCGAACTGGCCGAGCGGACGCCGGGCGATCTCAACCATGTCTATTTCACTTTGGGCGGTTCGGATGCCGTCGACTCAGCGGTGCGCTTCATCCGCTACTATTTCAATGCCAAGGGCGAACCGCAGCGCGACCAGTTCATCTCGCTCGAGCAGGGCTATCACGGCTCCACAACGGTCGGAGCCGGGCTGACGGCGCTGCCGGTCTTCCACCAGGGCTTTGGCCTACCTTTCCCCTGGCAGCACAAGATCGCTTCGCACTATCCCTATCGGAACAAAGCAACCTCGGACGCCGAGATCATCGCGGCTTCGGTGGCGGCGCTCAAAGCCAAGGTGGCCGCGATCGGACCCGACCGGGTGGCAGCATTCTTCGCCGAGCCCATCCAGGGGTCGGGGGGGGTCATCGTGCCGCCGCTTGGCTGGATGAAGGCGATGCGCGACACATGCCGCGACCTCGGCATACTGTTTGTCGCCGACGAGGTTATCACCGGCTTCGGGCGCACTGGTCCGCTGTTCGCGTCTTCCGAGGACGGGATCGTGCCGGACCTCATGACCGTGGCCAAGGGCCTGACCTCGGGCTATGCGCCCATGGGCGCCGTTTTCCTCACCGAGCATGTCTACCAGACCATTGCCGATGGCGCCGGCGCGGCGATGGTGGGGCACGGCTTCACCTATTCGGCCCATCCCGTCAGCGCCGCCGTCGGTCTCGAAGTCCTGCGCCTCTATGAGGAGGGCGGCCTGCTCGAGAATGGCCGCGCCATGGGCGCTAGACTGCACGAGGGGCTGAACAGCCTCAGGGACCATCCGCTGGTGGGTGATGTGCGTGGCCGCGGCATGCTGGCGGCCGTAGAACTGGTGACCAACAAGGAGACGAAGGCGCCCCTGCCCGCTGCGGCCGAGGCCGGCCGTCGCATTTTCGACCGCGCTTGGGACAATGGACTCATAATCCGGGCCTTTGCGCAGGGCGTGCTGGGCTATGCCCCGGCGCTGTGCTGCACGGCGGACGACATCGACGCCATTATCGAGCGGACCCGGACGGTTCTCGATCTGACTTTGGACGATCCCGACGTTCGCGCGGCCGTGAACTGAAGCGAAGGGGAACAAGCATGACCTCCTATTCCATTGCACTCATTCCCGCCGACGGGATCGGTCCGGCAGTGACCGATGCGGCCTGGCAGGTGGTCGAAGCGGTCGCGCGCGGGTCCGGATTTGCCGTTGAGGCGACGCGCCTGCCATGGTCCTGCGACTATTACCTCGATACCGGCGCCATGATGCCCGAGGACGGCATTGCGGTCCTGCGCAGCCATGACGCCATTCTGCTCGGCGCCGTCGGCTGGCCGGCCAAGGTCCCCGATTCCATCTCGCTGCATGGCCTGCTCCTGCCCATCCGCAAGGCCTTCCGGCAGTATGCCAATATCCGGCCCCACCGGCTGCTGCCGGGCGTGGAGGGACCATTGCGGAAGTCCGAGTTCGACATCCTCTGCGTACGAGAGAACACCGAGGGCGAGTATTCAGGCGCGGGCGGACGCGTGCATCAGGGAAGCGCGGATGAGGTCGCGATCGAGACCGCCATCTTCACCCGCAAGGGCGTTGAGCGCATCCTGCGCTTCGGCTTCGAGCAGGCGCGCAAGCGGCGCGGCAAACTGGCCTCGGTTACCAAATCCAACGCCCAGCGCCATTCGATGGTGTTCTGGGACGAAGTGACCCGCGAGCTGGCGGGCGAATATGACGATGTCGAGGTGACCAGCTATCACATCGATGCCATGGCAGCCCGCATGGTCATGGCCCCGGAAACGCTGGATGTGGTCGTCGCCTCCAACCTTTTCGGTGACATATTGACGGATCTGGGCGCCGCCATCCAGGGTGGGCTCGGTTTCGCGGCCTCGGCAAATCTCAACCCGGATCGTGACACGCCGTCCATGTTCGAGCCTGTGCATGGCTCGGCGCCCGATATTGCTCATCTGGGCACTGCCAACCCCATTGCGGCGATCTGGTCCTCTGCGATGATGCTCGACCATCTTGGCGAATCCGAAGCAGCCGGCCGCATCATGGCGGCCATCGAACGCGTTACTGCCCGTGGCATTGGCACTGTCCCCGGCAAATACAAGACTGACGAAATTACGCAGGCCGTGCTGGCGGCCCTGGACTGACATGGAGCACTGAAATGACCGCACTGACCGACCCCGATCTGTTCCGCCAGCAGGCTCTTGTCGATGGCCACTGGATCGACGCCGCCTCCGGCATGACTGTCAACGTCGTCGACCCGGCCAGTGGCAGGACCATTGGCACCATTCCCGATCTCGGCCGCGACGAGACCAAGCGGGCCATCGCGGCGGCCGAGAAGGCCTTTGCCAGCTTCCGGCGCACCACACATGCGGCGCGCGCGGCCATGCTCGAGAAGTGGTTCGGGCTGATCATGGCCAACCAGGAAGACCTGGCGCGCATCATGACGCTGGAGCAGGGCAAGCCGCTGGCCGAAGCGCGAGGCGAGATCGTCTACACCGCCTCATTCGTAAAGTGGTATGCCGAGGAAGCGCGGCGCATCGGGGGCACGACCATCCCGGCGCCACAGACCGACCGTCGCATCCTGGTGCTCAAGGAGCCCGTGGGCGTTGCCGGCATCATCACGCCCTGGAATTTCCCGGCGGCCATGATCACCCGCAAGGTCGCCCCGGCCATTGCGGCCGGGTGCACTACGGTGATCAAGCCCTCCGAGTTCACGCCCTATTCGGCCCTGGCCCTTGCCGTGCTGGCGCAGCGTGCGGGCATTCCCGATGGCGTGGTCAATGTCGTGACGGGCCTGCCGGCCGAGATCGGCGACGAGCTGACCAGCAACACCGCGGTGCGCAAGATCTCCTTTACCGGCTCGACCCGCGTCGGGGCCCTCCTGATGCGCCAGTCGGCCGACAGCATCAAGAAGCTGAGCCTGGAACTGGGCGGCAATGCCCCCTTTATCGTCTTCGACGACGCCGATATCGAGCTGGCGGTGGAGGGCGTCATGACCTCCAAGTTCCGCAATGGCGGCCAGACCTGCGTCTGCGCCAACCGCATCCTGGTGCAGAGCGGGGTCTATGATGCCTTCGCCGAGCGGCTGGCGGCGCGGGTCTCGGCGCTCAAGGTCGGTCCGGGATCCGAGGCCAGCACGCAGATCGGCCCGATGATCAACCGCGCGGCCATCGAGAAGATCGAACGCCACGTCGAGGACGCCCTGGCCAAGGGCGCCAGCATATTGGGAACCCGGCCGGCGCTGCCCGATGGCGACCACTATGCCGCGCCCGTGGTGTTGGCCAATGCCAGCACCGATATGCTGCTGGCCAATGAGGAGACCTTCGGCCCGGTGGCGCCGCTCTTCCGCTTCGAGACCGAAGAGGAGGCCATCGCGATCGCCAATGGCACGCCCTATGGGCTGGCTGCCTATTTCTACACGCAGGGGCTCAAGCGGGCTTGGCGCGTCGGCGAAGCGCTGGAATTCGGCATGGTGGGGCTCAATACCGGCGTCATCTCCATGGAAGTGGCACCCTTTGGCGGTGTCAAGCAATCCGGCATCGGCCGGGAAGGTGGCCAGGCCGGCATCGAGGAATATCTCGAATTGAAGAGCTTCCACATCGGCGGCTTGGACTGACGAGCCAGCCGGGCCCCAAGGGGCCCGGTCTCCTCCTATCGGCGATGCTCATACGCCCCCACATGGTGGCGATTTCTTCATTCGCTCGTCGTCAGCAGGGAGGGGCGATACGCCCTTGGAATGGCTCGGCAAGAAAATGGCGGCGATCCCTCGGATAAGACGGGACCTATTGAGGTCGCCTTCGCTCAGCTCAGGGCGTGGCCGGCAAGGCCATAGAACCAGGGTTCGCCGGCCTGGCGGTTGAGGAAGCGCCGTCCCTTGGACATGGTGGTGACCACCTCGGCAATGGAGAGGCCGCATTGTTCTAGAAGGTCGGCATAGGGGCCGTCAGTTTCGCGGGTATCGACGCGGACAAACCGGCCCTTGAGGCTTTCCATGTGCACGGCCGTGAGATGCAGCGCGTCCTCGGCGTTTGTCGCGACCACGGGGCCGATGACATAGCCGCGGCCGAAATCGCGCTTCATCGAATAACCAATGATCTCGCCGCCGCGCCGCAACGCGCAGATCGAGGCATTTTCCGAAAGCAGCGCCAGGAGGGGCTCGCGGCTTCTGCCAAAGGCCTTGCTGTCGATGGGCACAATCTCCCCGAGACGGTCGGCGCCCAGCGTGCTCAGTTCGCCATTCACCGGCGGCAGGGCCGGGATGTCCCGCACCAATTCGCCCTGACGCATGTAGACCGAGGCTTCGTCGACAAAACCAAGCGACAGGTAAAGCCCGTGCGCGGCGCGGGTTGAGTTGAGCGCCAAATCGCGGCCGCGGCATTGCTCCAGAACGCGATCCATCAACCAGCGCCCACCGCCTTGCGCCTGGGTGCGCGGCGAAGTGATCACCAAGCCAATCGTGGCAAAATTATCGCCATGCGGAAACCACATGGCGGTGCCGAAAACCCGACCGATGCCGTCGACGGCAGCAATGCCCTGGCCGGCGCGGATCAGCACCTGCCAGTCCTTGGGCCGATGCGGCCAGCCCACCGAGATGGTCAGCGCGTGCAACAGATGCACGTCGACGCCGGCAATGTCGCGCGCAACCAGTTCGAAGGACTTCAGGCGCACCGATTCTTGCATTCCACTCATCCGCTCTCTCGCCGAGGGTCCCATTCCTACGGCAGGTTATGACTTCCGCTGGATATTGCAGCGTTGCACCAAGCTATTGCAGCAGGATGCCGCGACAAGGTCGGCAGGTTCGACTGGTTTTCCCCGGCTATTCGGAATTTTTGCCTGAAGGGAGGCGCCATTCGGCAGGGAACACTGTCTCTCGCCCTCCATGCTGTCGGCATTCGACAATTTATGCAAGGCAGAGTGACCCGGATGACCGCTGAGGAGATTCTGGCCCAGTTGGTGGCATTTCCCAGCGTCGCTGGTACGCCGAACCATGCCATCGTCGACTGGATCGCGTCCTATTGCCGGTCCCATGGGGCCACGGTCTCGGTTCTTGCCGGTCCGGAAGGCGACCGCTCCAACCTTCTGGCCACGACCGGCCCCCGCCAGGGCAGGGGCTACATCCTCTCCGGCCACATGGATGTGGTGCCGGCGCTGGAAGATGGCTGGACGAGTGACCCCTTCGTCCTGCGCCGCGACGGAGACAAGCTGTTCGGTCGCGGCACCAGCGACATGAAGGGGTTTCTGGCCTGTGCGCTGGCGGCATTGCCACGGCTCGCCGGGCAGGACCTGAAGCACCCTGTCCATCTCGCCTTTTCTTACGACGAGGAGGCCGGCTGCCGCGGCGTACCGCACCTGCTTGCGGCTTTGCCCGGCCTCTGCGAGACGCCGCTGGGTGCCATTATCGGTGAACCGAGCCGGATGCAGGCCGTCCGGGCCCACAAGGGCAAGGCTGCGGTGCGGCTCGAAGTCATCGGCCGGTCGGGACACTCGTCGCGCCCGGACCTTGGGCTCAATGCGGTCCACGCCATGGCGGACATCGTTGGCCAGATAGTCACCTATGGTCGCCGGCTTGAGCAGGGGCCGCTGGACACCCAATTCGAGCCACCCTGCTCGACCCTGCAGGTGGGGGTGGTGGCCGGCGGGCAATCGGTCAATATCATTCCCGACCGCTGCATCGCCGAGATCGAGTTGCGGGCGGTGCCGGGTATCGACCCGATTGCGCTGCTTGCGCCCATAAAGGGCAATTTGCTGGCGCTGCGCGACGCGGGCTTCGAGGTGGCCTGGCACGACCTCACATCCTATCCGGGCCTGTCGCTGGCAGAGGACAGCGCGCTGGCGGCGTTGCTCGCGGACCTGACCGGGAAACCGGTGCTGCCAGCCGTCAGCTACGGCACCGAAGCGGGGCTTTACCAGCAGGCCGGTATCGACGCGATCATCTGCGGCCCCGGCGATATCGGGCGCGCCCACAAGCCTGACGAATATATCGAAACCGCCGAACTCGCCGCCTGCCAGATGCTGATCGAAGCGCTCGGCGACCGGCTGGTTGCCTAGCCAAAGGAGGTCCCGATGGCATTCCTGTTCAATTCCGATGCGGCCCGCGCTGCAGTCTTTCGAGACGTGTTCGCGCGCGAACTGCCCGACCTGCCGTTCATCGAGCCGTCCGATCCCGTCGATCCGGAAGCGGTGCGCTACCTCATCACTTGGACCGTGCCGGCGGACCTGTCGCACTACCGGAACCTCGAAATGCTGTTCTCGATCGGGGCCGGCGTCGACCAGTTCAACTGGGATGGGCTGCCGGACGGCGTCAAGCTCGTGCGCATGGTCGAAGAGGGCATCATCCGCATGATGGAGGAGTATGTGGCGCTGGGTGTGCTGGCGCTGCATCGACAATTGCCGGCCTATCGAACGCAGCAGCAGAACGGCATTTGGAAGCCCCTGCCGGCGCATCAGGCCAGCCAACGCAGAGTGGGTTTCCTGGGCCTGGGCGTGCTGGCCAAGGCAGCCATCGAACGCCTGAAGCCCTTCGGATTTCCTATTGCAGGGTGGAGTCGTAGCCCCAAGCAGATCGAAGGAGTCGAATGCTTTAGTGGCGCGGGCGCGCTACCCGGCTTTCTCGCCCGGACCGATATCCTGATTTGCCTCTTGCCGCTGACGCAGGAGACGCGCGGCTTCCTCAATGACGATCTTTTCGCCGCCCTGCCGCAGGGAGCGCAATTGTTGCATGTGGGCCGGGGGCCGCAACTCGACCAGCAGGCTTTGCTGGCGGCGCTGGAAAGCGGCCAGCTTGCCGCGGCCATGCTCGACGTCACCGATCCCGAGCCGCTGCCGCAAGATCACCCGCTCTGGTCGCATCCGCAGGTGCTGATCACCCCCCATATCGCCTCGGTCACGCAGCCGCAAAGCGCGGCGCGGGCGGTGGTGGACAATATCCGGCGCCACCGCGCCGGTGAGGAACCGATCGGCCTGGTCGATCGCATGCTTGGCTATTAGCAAGGAACGCCCCCATGTCGCTTCTCAAGACCATCGACCCCAATCCCGACTTCGAGCCCGTCCATTCCAGGCCCGAAGCGGATCGCCTGATCTCCGGTGACCCCGCTTTCAAGTCCTGGCCGCAGGACGCCGACAAGGGCGACAAGGTTCGCGCCGGGGTCTGGGAAGCCACGCCCGGCGTGACGCATTCGCGCAAGGGGACGATGTATGAGTTCTGCCATATCCTTTCGGGTGTGGTCGAAATCGAGGAGCAGGGCGGCGAGACCCGGACCTATCGCGCCGGCGACAGCTTCGTGATGAAGCCCGGCTTCGTCGGCGTCTGGCGCACCATCGAGACGGTCCGCAAGATTTTCGTCTGCGTCTACGAGTAAGTTCAGGCGGGTGCGCTGGGCGGCCTCAGGGGTCGTCCGGCGCACCCGCAACACGCCGGCCTACGGGGCGGACAGCAGTGATCAGGCCGTGAAGATGCTGTCCAGCGGCACGTGTGCCTTCACGATCGGCGACTTCAGGACCACGAAGGTGAAGTATTTGTCGATGCCTATATCGAGCTCGATCAGCCGCTCGATGATGGCCTGGTATTCGCTGATCCCCGCCGTGACGAATTTCACCAGGTAATCATATCCCCCCGAGACCAGGTGACACTCGACGACTGCATCGATCTTTTCGATCGTCGTTAGGAAGCGCGAAAAGTCGATGGGACGGTGATTGCGCAGAGTGATTTCCGTGAACACCGTCAGGGTCTGGCCCAGCTTGGCCACGTCGATCTGCGCGCTGTAGCCGGTGATGAAGCCCTCCGACTGCAGCTTCTTGACTCGCATCAGGCAGGGGCTGGGTGACAGGTTGACCAGTTCGGCCAGCTCGACATTGGAGATACGACCGTTCTTCTGCAGTTCGGCCAGAATCCTGATGTCGATCCTATCGAGCTTCATAGCAGTTTCCATTCCAAGAACGCGACGCGACGCATCCTGTCCAGTTGTTCACGCATCGGCGTGGCCGTCCAGTCCATCGTCTCACGGCGGAATATTTCCACCCGCCGGCCGGCGACGGCGCCCAGAAACGCAGCGCTCGCATCATACAACCTGGCCCCATCGTTGCGCATGCCAATACACTGCCTCGAAGGCGCCCCCTAGAATTCGGCGACCTTGCCCCAGGCCGCCATTTTCAGGCGCTCGGGGCGGAATTGGATCGGATCAACGATGGGAGGCTTGCCGGTAATGATGTCGGCGATCAGGTGCCCGGCGCCTGGTCCGACAGCAAAGCCATGTCCGCTGAAGCCGGCCGCCAGGATGAAGCCGGGAATGCTTGCGACCTCGCCGATCACGGGAATGCCATCGGGCGTGCTGTCGATATAGCCGGCCCAGGAATCGGTGATGGGGAGATTTCGGACTTCCGGGATCAGCGCACAGGCGCGCTCGTAGGTCAGCCGGATCTGCGCCATGTCCGGCCGGGGATCGAGGATCCGGTTGCGCTCCATCGGGGTAATGTGGTCGAGGGACCACTTTTCCAGCGTTTCATGACCCTGCCACCATCCATCGAGCCCGCCAGGGGAGAGGCTGCGCCAGCGGCGGGCGAACATGGGCAGGAATTCCCGCCCGAACCGGAACTGCTGCGGTGTTGGGTCGACGCGCGCCCGACCGCTGATCGCCAGCGTATAGCCGCCATTGCCCCGCCGCGTGATGGCGACATCGGGCGCGGCAAGGGCAGGGGGCAGGGCGGAGAGGCCGGGGGCGATCGCCAGGATGGAGGAGCGCACGGAGGCCTGCGGAAACCGGATGCCCAACTGGTGACAGAAGGACGAGGCCCAGGCCCCACCGGCCATGACCACGGTCGTAGTCTTGATCGTGCCTTTTTCGGTCACCACCCCACTGACCCGGCCGGCGCTGAGCTCGATGCCCCGGGCGGCGCAAAACTGATGCACCGATCCGCCCGCGGCCATGATGCCACGCGCCGCCACCGGCACCGCGCGCGAAGGATCGGCGGTTCCGTCGGTCGGCGAGAAGACGCCGCCTTTCCACTTGCGCCCCGTTGCCTTGCCCCGCTCGCTGGCTTCCTCGGCGCCGAGCATGTGCGTGGTGACCCCGGCGGTCCGCGCGAAATCGCGCCACTTCGCCCAACCGGCCAACTGGCTTTCATCATTGGACAAATAGAGCAGGCCACAACGTCGGAAGCCGGTATCTTCACCGGTCTCCTTGGCGACGTTTTCCCATAGTTGAAGACTTTTGGTGGCCATGGGCAGTTCGCGTGCATCGCGGTTCTGTTGGCGGCACCAGCCCCAGTTGCGGCTCGATTGTTCGGCCGCGACACGCCCTTTTTCGACCAGGGCAACCCGCACGCCCCGGCGCGCCAGATAATAAGCGGCAAACACGCCCACCACGCCGCCGCCGATGACGACGGCATCCGCCTCGCGGGGCAGTTCGGCACTGGACTCGATATGGAGCAGGGGCGCGGGCATGAAGAACTCCTTTGTTCTATGCATCCTAGCGCGCCATTTTCGACAGTGGGCCATGGCTCATCGGCGCCCGGCGGAATCTTCTGCGGGCGCACTGCCATAGCGCGGCAGGATGTGCTGCTGAGGCAGGTGCGAGAAGGAAATCCCCAGAACACCGGCGCCCCGCGGATGCGTCCCTGCCTCCAGGCGGCGCCGCAGGACGAATCGCTGTCTGGCTCGCCGGATTTAGCACGTCATGCTGCCTGACGACGCACTTTCGGCGAATCTGCGGGGACCCCCGGGAGGAGACTGCTTACACATCGAGACGTCCACCTGAGGAGGAATGGGGGTCTTGTGAGAGACGGCAATCGGTCGGCACCGCTCGCAAGAGCCGGGCCCCGGCCCGGAGATAGGGAACAATGTCTTGGAGCCCCCAGATGGACGATGCGACTATGTTGCCCAGCCTGGCCTCGGGCCTGAGCCGACGAGCCGCCGGGCCGCAAGTTGATCCCAGTGCATTGGGGCGGGAGAACAGCACAATGACCGTGGCCATCGAGACGGCACCGCCCCTGGACCTGGCGCTTTCCGTACACGACCTCACGATAGACCTTCCGCCCGGGATGGAACGGCCTCACGCGGTCGAGAACGTCTCGTTCCAGCTCGAACGCGGCAAGATCCTTTGCATCATCGGCGAGTCCGGCTCCGGCAAATCGGTGACGGCCAACGCCCTGATGGGCTTCCTGCCCAAACCGATCAAGATCACCTCCGGGACGATTCATGTTGAAGGCATGAGCATCGTCGGTATGCCGGCCGAACAGTTGCGCAGCCTGCGTGGGCGGGTCGTCTCCATGATCTTCCAGGACCCGCTATCGGCGCTCAATCCGCTGATGACGGTTGGTGAGCAAGTCACGGAAGTCTTGCTGGCCCATGGGGTCGGCACCAAGCAGTCCCGCCGTGTCCGGGCCATCGAATTGCTCACCGAGGTCGATCTGCCCGACCCCCAATTGATGTATCACCAGTATCCCTTCCGGCTGTCCGGCGGCCAGCGCCAGCGCGTGATGATCGCCATGGCCCTGGCACTGGAGCCGGCCATCCTCATCGCCGACGAGCCGACCACGGCTCTCGACGTGACCACCCAGGCGCAAATCCTCAAGCTCATCCGGGACATCCAGCGCCGCAAGGGCATGAGCGTGATGTTCATCACTCATGACTTCGGCGTCGTCGCCGAAATCGCCGATAGCGTCGTGGTCATGGAAAAGGGCCGGATCGTCGAACAGGGCGAAGCTGACCAGGTGCTGAAATCTCCCAGCCACCCCTATACGCGTCGCCTGCTGGCGGCGGTTCCTCGCCTGACCGGTGAGGATCGCTCCCGGACCGAAGAAGTCGCGGCACCGATTCTCAAGGTGGAGAACCTAGTCAAGACCTATCGCAGCGGCGGCGTGCTCTTTGGCAAGAAACGCGTTGTGCCGGCGGTGAACGACATTTCCTTCGAGGTTGCGCCGGGCCGCACACTCGGCGTGGTGGGTGAAAGCGGTTCGGGCAAGACCTCGCTGGGCCGCCTGCTGATCAAGCTGCTCGACAGCGACAGCGGCAAGATCCTGTTCGAGGGTCGCGACATTGCCGGACTGAAGGAGCCCGAATTCCGCGCGCTGCGTCCAAGCATCCAGATGATCTTCCAGGATCCATTCGCCTCCCTCAATCCGCGCTCGACCATCGGCCAGATTCTGACAGTGGGGCCGGTGGCCCATGGCACGCCCTATGGCCGCGCCCGCGACGAGGCAAAGGCCCTCCTGGCCCATGTCGGCCTCGATGCCGGTGCCTTCGATCGCTACCCGCATGAGTTTTCCGGTGGCCAGCGCCAGCGCATCGGCATCGCCCGAGCGCTGATGTTCAAGCCCAAGCTGTTGATCGCCGACGAGGCCGTCTCGGCGCTGGATGTGTCCATCCAGGCGCAGATCCTGCAACTGCTCGACCAGATCCAGCGGGAAACCGGTGTGTCGATGATTTTCATCACCCACGATCTGCGCGTCGCCAGCCAGATCTGCGACGAGATCGCGGTGATGCAGAAGGGACGGGTCGTCGAATACGGGCCGCCATCCCAGATTTTCCTGTCGCCCCAATCAGCCTACACGCGTGAGCTGGTGGCGGCGATCCCAGGAGAGCGTCCGGACCTGGCTGTGCCGGGCGCGCTCGACAGCTCAGCCGTGGCGGGAACGCCGAAAGGGAGAAAATCATGACCACGATCACGAAAGCCGCGAGCTACTCGCGGCGCGATGCGATGCGACTGCTTGCCGCCGGCGGCGTCCTGGGCCTTGCTGCGCCGCACTTGCTGGGCAAGCCCGCCTTTGCCCAGACACCGCCCAGCGCCCCAACGGGCCGCGTCATTGTCGGCCTGTCGCAGGAGCCGACCGTCTTCCACCCGTTGATGGCCAAGATCGAGGTCGATGACGGCGTGCACTTCTCGATCTTCGATGCGCTGTTCCGTATCACCCCCGAGGGTGTCATTGTTCCGAACCTGGCCACCGAAGTGCCCAGCCTCGAAAACGGCGGCATTTCCGAAGACGGTCTCAACTGGCGTGTTCGCCTGCGCGACGACGTCAAGTGGCATGACGGTACGCCGTTCACTGCCGAAGATGTCAAGTTCACCCTCGAACTGATCGTCAACCCAGACTTCCGGGCGTGGCGTACCACCGGCCACTCGCTGGTGCGCGACCTCACCGTCGTGTCTCCCACTGAGATCACCTGGCGCATGGAACAGCCGTTTGCGCCCTACATGTCCTTCCTCACCGAGACCTTCATCGTGCCCAAGCACGTGCTGGAAGGCGAGGCCGATCCCAATGCCACCGCATTTGCGCAGGCGCCGATCGGCACGGGTGCCTTCAAGTGGGGACAGCGCGTCCCCGGCGATCACCTCGAACTCGTGGCAAACCCGGACTATTACGGCGAGGGCCCCTATATCGAGCGGCTGGTCTTCAAGTACATTCCCGACCTCACGGTCTTCTACAGCCAGTTCGAGAGCGGCGATGTGGACCTCACCGGTCAGGTCTACATCACCCCTGACCGCTACGAGGACGCCAAGAACCTGCCGGATCGGACCATCACCATGGTCCCCAAGTCCTCGTTCGAATCCTTCTACCTCAATCTGAGCCGTCCCCAGTTCCAGGATCTGGCGGTGCGCCAGGCTCTGTTTGCGGCCATCGACCGCCAGGCCATTATCGAAAGCCTCTACTACAACGTGCCGACGCCGACCGAGACCTTCATGCCTCGGCAGTCGTTCTACTACAATCCGAACCTCCCGGTTCAGGAATACAGTCTCGAACGCGCCGCGCAGATCCTCGATGAAGCCGGCTGGTTGCCGGGTGCGGATGGCGTGCGTGCCAAGGACGGGGTCCGTCTCTCGTTCACCAACTCGACCACTGCGGGTGATCCGCTCCGCGAGCAGGTCCAGCAGTTCCTGCAGCAGACATTCGGCAGCATCGGCATCGAGATGGCGATCGAGAACCTGCCCTCGGCTGTCATGTGGGGCGACTTCTGGCAGAAGTCCCAGTTCGACTCGGTCATCGTGGGCAGCACCTGGGTGATCGGTGCCGATCCGGATGTGACCAACCGCCTGCATTCCGGATCCACTGTCGCCAAGGGCGGTCGCGGTTCCAACAACGCCCAATATGCCAATGCCGAGGTGGATGCGCTGCTGGAGGAGGGTGCTCGTACCTACGACCCCGAGGCCCGTCGTGAAATCTACTTCCGCGTGCAGGAACTGGTCCGCAACGACCTGCCCTACCTGCCGCTGTTCCAGAACGTGTCGATCGTGGGACAGAAGAGCGGCATTGCCGGCTTCGTGTCCAACGCCAATACGCGCACCGAGTCCTGGAACGCCGCTGCCTGGTACTGGCAGGCCTGATCCGGTTGCCGCCGCCCGACCGGTTCGGGCGGCGGCCCACTGCTTTCGCCAATCTTTGGAGGAGACCATGCGCAGCTTCCTGATCAACCGCCTCTCGCAGAGCCTTGTGCTGCTGGTGATCGTCTCCATCATCGGATTTGGCGTCCTCAACCTCATTCCCGGTGGACCGCTTGCGCAATATGGTCTCGATCCCGGCATGACCCAGGACGATATGGCCCGGCTCGCCGAGCAGCTCGGTTTGAACCGACCGATCTGGGTCCAGTATTTCGACTGGGCCGGTGGCCTTCTGCAGGGCGACTGGGGTCACTCCTTCCGCGATGGTGCGCCGGTTCTCAACGTGATCGGGCGTCATATCGTCGCCACGCTGCTGTTAATGGGCAGCTCGACCGCGGTGGCCATCGCCATCGGCACCTGGATCGGCATTCGCGGCGCCACCCACCGCTATTCGGTATTCGACTACACGGCGACAATCGGCGCCATGGTGGCCCTGTCCATTCCGACCTTCTGGTTCGGTCTCATCGGCATCTACGTGTTCTCGCTGAGGCTCGGCTGGTTCCCGGCGGGCAACATGTACACCATCGGTGATGGTTCGGTTCTCGACGTGCTGCACCACCTCATCATGCCCTCCATCGTGCTGGCCCTGGTCCATATCGCAATCTGGAGCCGCTATATGCGTTCGGCGACGCTTGAGGCGATCAACCAGGACTTCGTCAAGACCGCCCGCGCCAAGGGGCTGAGCGAGCGCCGCGTGCTGGTCAAGCATGTTGTCGGCAATGCCCTGCTGCCCATGATTACCCTGGCCGGCATGCAGCTTCCCAGCGTGCTGACCGGAGCCCTCGTCACGGAAACCGTCTTCACCTGGCCGGGCATGGGGCGCCTCTTCCTCGATAGCCTGGGCTATAGCGACTACCCCGTGGTGATGGGCCTGCTGATGTTCTCGGCCATTCTCGTCATCCTGGGCAACCTGATTGCCGATATCGTCATCGCAATCGTCGACCCGCGCATCCGTCTGGCGTGACCACCCCAAAAGGAGACAGCGACATGACCGCCATTGCCCAACATCAAGGCTCAACCCGCTGGTGGCACAGCCGCGCGGCTCGCAAGTTCATGAGCCACAACCTGGCTCTCCTGGGCCTGGCCATGATCGTCGCGCTGACGCTGGCCTGCATCGTGGCGCCCTACCTTCTGCCCTATGACTCGCTCTATATCGATCTGCGTGCCCGCTTTGCGCCCCCTCTCACGGGCGGCCATATCCTGGGCACCGACCCCCTGGGGCGGGACGTGGCGGCGCGCCTCTTCGAAGCAGGCCGGATTTCGCTGCTTGTCGGCTTTTCGGCCATGCTGCTGTCGACCTTCGTCGGGACCGTAGTGGGCGTGATCTCCGGCTATCGCGGGGGTTGGATCGGAGCCGCGCTGATGCGGCTGGTTGATGGCTTCCTGGCCTTTCCCTCGATCTTCCTTCTGCTGGCCCTCGCCGCGGCGCTCAAGCCCAGCCCCATCATGGTCACGGTGATCATAGCCGTTACCAGCTGGATGGAAGTGGCCCGCATCGTGGATGCGGAAGTCCGCTCGCTGAGGGAACGCGAATTCGTCCAGGCCGGCCGCATGCTGGGCCTGAGCGGCGCGCATATCATGTTCCGCGAGATCCTGCCCAATGCCATGGGGCCGATCATCGTCGCCGCGACCCTGACGGTCGCCCGCGCCATCCTGCTCGAAGCCTATATCAGCTTCCTCGGCTATGGCATCCAGCCGCCGCTGCCCAGCTGGGGCAACATGTTGCACGGTGCCCAGCAATATCTGGGGAGCGCGCCCTGGCTGGCGATCGTGCCGGGCGTCGCCATCACCATGGCTGTCACCAGCTTCAACTTCATCGGCGACGGACTGCGGGATGCACTCGACGTCAGGGACGGTCACTCCTGAGCTGGTGGGGCAGGCGGTGCCTGCCCATGCCGATTTCCGCAAGTGGATCAGCGGCACCCGGGCAAAGATCCCGCTGGCGGGTCGAGCACTGATTAAGTCCCAGACAATCGCAAGACGACAAGATACGCCCATGCACTATATCTCCACCCGCGGCCACAGTGATCGCAAGACGTTCTGCCAGATCCTGCTCGAGGGGCTGGCACCGGACGGCGGACTCTACATGCCGGAGGTCTATCCGCAGGTGGATGCTGCGACGCTCGATCGCTGGCGCGGTCTCAGCTATGCGGAGCTCGCCTTCGAGATCGTCTCGCTTTATGCCGACGACATTCCTTCCGCCGACCTCAAGTCCATTTGCACCCGGACCTATACGCCCGAAGTGTTCGGGTCCGAGGCCATTGTGCCGGTACGGACGCTGTCGCCAGGCTTTCACATCGCCGAACTGTCGAACGGGCCTACCCTGGCCTTCAAGGACATGGCCATGCAACTGCTCGGCAACCTGCTCGAATATGAGCTGGGCCGCCGGGGTGAGGAGCTCAACATTGTCGGCGCCACCAGCGGCGACACCGGCAGCGCCGCCGAATATGCAATGCGCGGCAAGAAGGGCATCCGCGTTTTCATGATGTCGCCGCATGGGCGCATGAGCGCGTTCCAGCAGGCCCAGATGTTCAGCCTGATGGATGACAACATCCACAATATCGCCGTCGAGGGCGTCTTCGACGACTGCCAGGACATCGTCAAGGCCATTGCCGGTGACGCCGCGTTCAAGCGGAACCATCGCATCGGCGCGGTCAATTCGATCAACTGGGCCCGTCTTGTGGCGCAGGTTGTCTATTACTTCTGGTCGTATTTCCGGGTGGCACCCGACAATGCGGTCTCGGTAGACTTCACTGTGCCCTCGGGCAATTTCGGCAATGTCTGCGCCGGGCATGTGGCGCGCATGATGGGTTTGCCAATCTCCCGACTGGTGGTGGCCACCAACGAGAATGACGTTCTGGACGAGTTCTTCCGCACCGGGCTTTATCGCGTGCGCGGCCGCGACGACACGTTCGAGACCTCGAGCCCCTCCATGGACATTTCCAAGGCCTCCAACCTCGAGCGCTTCCTGTTCGATCTGCTTGGCCGCGATACCGACCGGACCCGCACGCTGATGGCCGACCGGCTTGGAGAACACGGCTCGTTCGATCTGGGCGGGGATCCGGTCTTCGCCCAGGCGGCGGCACGCTACGGCTTCCGGAGCGGGCGGAGCACGCATGCCGATCGCCTGGCGACCATTCGGGAGTGCTGGGAGCGTTGCGACACGCTGATCGACCCGCACACCGCCGATGCGGTTAAGGTGGCACGCGCGCATGCCGAGCCTCAAACGCCGATGATCGTTCTCGAAACGGCGCTGCCCATCAAATTCGCCGAGACCATCCACGAAGCCATCGGCCAGGAGCCACCGCGCCCCGCCCGGTTCGACGGGCTCGAGCACCTGCCCAAGCGGTTCAAGGTGCTTCCCGCTGACACGGCCGCCGTGCGAGCCTATGTCGCCCAGGCCTTGCAGGCAGAAGCCTGCTGATCGCAACCGCCGGCATTGGAACCAGAGCATGGCCGTCTACACCGCGCTCTCCGAAGACGAGATTGCCGCTTTCATTGACCCCCTCGGGCTCGGTGCGCTCGTTTCCATTCGCGGGATTCCCGGCGGCATCGAGAACACCAATTACTTCGTGGACACCACCACCGGTCGCTATGTCCTGACCGTGTTCGAACGGCTGTCAGCCGAGGAACTGCCCTTCTACCTGCACCTGATGAAGCACCTGGCGGCGCGCGGCATACCGGTTCCCGATCCGGTCGCCGACGCTGCAGGCGAAATCCTCCATGCGGTCAAGGGCAAGCCCGCGGTGATCGTCAACCGGCTCGCTGGGCAGAGCGTCCGGGCCCCGTCGCCAGTGCAGTGCCGCGCCCTGGGCGCGATGCTCGCGCGAATGCACGGGGCCGGAGGCGACTACGCCCGCTACCAACCCAATCCCAGGGGCCTTGCTTGGTGGCAGGAGACCGCTCGGCTGGTGCGGACCTTCCTCACGCAGGAACAGAAGGCGCTGCTTGCCGATGAACTGGCGTTCCAGGAACAGGTTGCGGCCTCTTCTGGCTTCGCGCACCTGCCGCGCGGCCCCGTGCATGGCGATCTGTTTCGCGACAATGTCCTGTTCGAGGGCGACGCACTGGCGGGCGTCTTCGATTTCTATTTCGCCGGCGTCGACGTGCTGCTGTTCGACATTGCCGTGTGCCTCAACGACTGGTGCGTCGCTGACGATGGCGAAGATGCCTTGCGGATCGAGGCGCTGCTTGAGGGGTACGAATCGGTCCGGCCGCTCAGCGCGGCCGAGCGGGACCTGCTACCGGCCATGCGGCGGGCGGGAGCACTCCGGTTCTGGCTGTCGCGTCTCGCCGATCTCCATTTGCCCCGTGAGGCGGCTATGCTCAATGCGCATGATCCCGCGCATTTCGAGCGCCTCTTGCGTACCGTTCGGGAAGAGGGATTGATGCGTGCCTAAGAACACATCGGAAGTGAGAAGAGCATGAGCCGGACACTGGATAGCCACCTGCGCGGGCTTCTGTCCCAGATCGAGCATGACGGCCTGACCAAGCGCGAGCGCGTGATTCATTCGACGCAGTCGGCGCAGATCGAGGTCGGTGGGCGCCGGGTGCTGAATTTCTGCGCCAACAATTATCTGGGCCTCGCCGATTCGGAGGAATTGCGCGAGGCGGCCAAGGCGGCGCTGGATCGCTATGGCTATGGCATGGCCTCGGTGCGGTTCATCTGCGGCACCCAGGAGGAGCACAAGCAGCTCGAGGCGCGGCTGTCGCGCTTCCTCGGGATGGAGGACACCATCCTCTATTCCTCCTGCTTCGATGCCAATGGCGGCCTGTTCGAGACCTTGTTGGGCGAGGAAGATGCGATCATTTCCGATGCGCTCAACCATGCCTCGATCATCGATGGCATCCGGCTCTCCAAGGCCAGGCGTTACCGCTATGCCAACAATGACATGGCCGAGCTCGAGGCGCGGCTCAAGGAGGCCTCGGATGCCCGCTTCCGCCTGATCGCGACCGACGGCGTTTTCTCGATGGATGGGGTGATCGCCAACCTGCAGGGCATCTGCGATCTCGCTGACCAATACGACGCCACGGTCATGGTGGACGACAGCCATGCCGTCGGTTTCATCGGCGAGCATGGCTGCGGTACGCCCGAATATTGCGGCGTGGAAGGCCGCGTGGACATTATCACGGGCACGCTGGGTAAAGCCCTGGGCGGTGCGTCGGGCGGCTATACCGCAGCCAGTGGCGCGGTGGTTGAGTGGCTGCGCCAGCGCTCGCGGCCCTATCTCTTTTCCAACACGCTGATGCCGGCGATTGCCGGGGCGACCCTCAAGGTGTTGGACCTGATCGAAGAGGGTGGCGGGCTGCGGAGCCGGCTCCATGACAATGCCGCGCGGTTCCGCGCGGGCATGGAGAAGCTGGGTTTCAGGCTGGCCGGCGCCGACCACCCCATCATTCCGGTAATGATCGGCGACGCTGCGTTGGCCTCGGCGATGGCCGACAAGCTGCTCGAACGCGGCATTTACGTGGTCGGCTTCTCGTTCCCGGTGGTCCCGAAGGGCCAGGCCCGCATCCGGACACAGATGTCGGCCGCCCACTCGGCCGATGACATTGATCGGGCCATTGCGGCCTTTGGCGACGTCGGTCGCGAACTTGGAGTGATCTGATGTCGAACATGATGCGCGCACTGGTCAAGGCCAAGGCCGAGCCCGGCATCTGGATGGAACGGGTTCCTGTGCCGGAGATCGGGCCGAACGACGTGCTGATCAAGGTCAGGAAGAGCGCGATCTGCGGCACGGACGTCCACATCTACAACTGGGACCAGTGGGCGCAAAAGACCGTGCCCGTGCCGCTGGTGACGGGTCACGAATTTGTCGGCGAGATCGCCGATGTTGGCAGCGCCGTCACCGAATACCGCGTCGGCCAGCGCGTTTCGGGCGAGGGCCACATCGTGTGCGGCCACTGCCGCAATTGCCGCGCGGGCAGGGGGCATCTGTGCCGCAATACGCTCGGCGTCGGCGTGCACCGGCCGGGCTCCTTCGCCGAGTTCCTGTCGCTGCCGCAGCACAATGTCGTACCCATACCGGACGGCATTCCCGACGAAGTGGCAGCCATCTTCGATCCGCTCGGCAATGCCGTCCACACGGCATTGTCCTTCGACCTGATCGGCGAGGACGTCTTGGTGACGGGAGCCGGGCCGATCGGCATCATGGGTGCGCTGGTGGCGCAGGCCGTGGGGGCCCGCAAGGTCGTCATCACCGATATCAATCCCACCCGCCTCGACCTCGCTCGCAAGCTGGGTATTCGTCACGTCGTCGACGCATCAAAGGAAAAGCTCTCCGAGGTGATGCAGCAGGTGGGCATGACCGAGGGCTTCGACGTTGGGCTCGAAATGTCCGGCTCCGCGCCGGCCTTCCGGGACATGATCGATGTTATGAACAATGGCGGCAAAATAGCCATCCTCGGCATTGCGCCCACGGGCTTCGAAATCGACTGGAACAAGGTCATCTTCAAGATGCTGACGCTCAAGGGCATCTACGGGCGCGAAATGTTCGAGACCTGGTACAAGATGATCGCCCTGGTTCAGGGACCGCTCGACGTCACGGGCCTGATCACCCACCGCATCGGCATCGACGACTACCAGTCCGGCTTCGACGCCATGCGCAACGGCCGGGCCGCCAAGGTGGTGATGGACTGGTAGGCCACGGCCTGCCGGTTCGCTCAACCAGCATTCGCAATCCATGATTTCAGGACCGAGGGAGCGGCCGCAGCCGTTCCCTCGGCAGGCGTTTTCAGCCCTGTTGTGTCTTGGCGCGGATGAGTGCATCGGCCATGAACAGGTCCTGGAGGGAAATCCCCGAACTGTCGAAGACGGTGATCTCCTCTTCGCTGCGGCGTCCGGGGGCGCGCGCCTCGATGACGTCGCCGATCTGCGTGACCTTCAAAGTGCCCGCTTCGATCGCCCGGCGGGCATGCTGGAAATCACCGATTTCGACGGACTGGGGGAGCAGGTCGCAGAACAGGCTGGCCCGGGGATAGAGCTCGGTGGGCAGTTCATGCTTGCCGGGACCATCCGACCCCATGCTGACGACATGCGTGCCGGGGCGAACCCAGCGAGCATCGAACAGCGGTTCGCGCGAGGGTGTCGCGGTAACGACGATATCGGCGGCCTGCACCGCCTCCTCGGCGGAAACAGCGCGAGCATTGAGCCCGGTTTGGGCAACCTGCTCGACAAAGGCGTCGAGACGCTCGGACGGGCGCGAGACAACCAGCACTTCCGTGATCGGACGGATCCTTTCCAGGGCAGCAATCTCGTAGCCGGCCTGGTTACCGGAACCGAACACTGCAAGGGTTCTGGCATTCTTGCGGGCCAGCAGGTCGGCGGCGACGGCATCGGCAGCGGCGGTTCGATAGGCGTTGACCTTGCCCGCCTCGATGACGGCGCGGAGGCGGCCGGTACGCTGGTCGAGCAGCACGATGGTGGAATTGTGCCGCGGCAGCCCCATGGCCGGGTTGCCGGACCAGAAGGAGCCCACCTTCACGCCGGTCAATTCGGCCGACCAGCCGGACTTTATGGAGAACCTGTTGGTCGGGTCCTCGGAGTGTCCGAGCACGGCGGGAAAGACGCCGCTCTGGCCGGAGGCTGCGGCCACAAGAGCCCGCCGAACTGCCTCGAACGCCAGGTCGTGCGTCACCATTGCGGCGGATTCGTCTTCGCTCACATAGATCATCCGGTGTCTCCGATTGCGCCTGGCACGCCCAAAGCCAATGGCAGGGGCAGGTTGCATCTTTGCCCCGACCACCACCGCCAATTGTGCCGATTGACCGGCAAAAACGAATGATCCCGCCGACTTGTCCGGGAGAAACGGCAGGGGCGTCTGCCCGATGGGTGTCACCTTGAGTGAGACTTCAACAGAAGCCGGACTTTGTCGCACCCATGCCCAGCCAGAGCGCGAGAGAAGCAGCAGCCGACCCGATCGAGCTCAAACCATTCGATGCCACGTGCGTATTGAGTGGTCTGAGACTGTCTGAGGAAATGGGCTGGCCGTACCGCCTCGAGGACTGGGCGTTTGCCGCCCAGCTCGGCCACGGACTGGTGCTTGCGCGTGCTGGCGAGGTGATCGGTACGGCCATGTCATGGTCCTACGGGACGGATTTCGCCTCGGTGGGCATGATCATCGTCACGGCCTCCGCGCAGGGCGGCGGCAATGGCTCGCGGCTCTTCGACGGCCTGCTGGCGGCGCTGGATGGCCGCAACATCCTGCTCAATTCCACCGAGGAGGGGCTGGCGCTCTATCAGCGGCGCGGATTTGTGCCCTGTGGCCGCGTGCACCAGCATCAGGGGGTGCCAGCGACATCCTTCCGGCGTCGCGAAGGGGACGGCATCCGGCCGGCGGCCGCGACCGATCTGCCGGCAATCCGGGCTTTCGACCAGCGTGCTACGGGGCTCTCCCGGACGTCCATGGTGGCCGCTTTGTGCGGGGCGGGAAATACCCTGGTCCTCGAGCGCGCCGGTCGCCTTGCGGGCTATGCCATCGCCCGCAGGTTCGGACGCGGTTACGTCATCGGCCCCTGTGCAGCGGAAAGTGCGGACGACGCGCGCAGCCTGATCGAAGCCCAGTTGGTCATGCTTCAGGGCGAATTTGTGCGCCTGGATGTCTACGAGAAAGACGGACTGAGCAGCTGGCTTGATGACATCGGCCTCAAACAGGTCGGCCAGGCCACTGCCATGGTCAAGGGTCGCCGTCCCGAGCCGGACGCCCCGGCCACCATGTTCGCCCTTGCAAATCAATCTTTCGGCTAGTGACGAGGGTCGCGCCAATCATGCAAACCGCAGCACAAACAAGCTCGCAGCCACAATCGATCCACGACCTGGTCACGCCATCGCTTCTCCTCGATCGTGGCCGGCTTGACCGCAATATCGCCCGGCTGGCCGATCATGCCCGGCAATTGGGTGTGGTCCTGCGCCCGCATATGAAGACCGCCAAGAGCATCGATGTGGCACGGCGCGTCTTTCCCGATGGTCCGGGTCCGATCACGGTCTCCACCCTCGCCGAGGCCGAGTATTTCGCCGGCCATGGCTATCGCGACATGACCTATGCGGTCGGCCTGTCGCCGGCTTCGGCCCTGCGCGCCATGCAGCTTTGCCGCCGCACCGGCGCCGAGATCAAGCTGCTGCTCGACACGGTGGAACAGGCCGATGCCCTGGCCGAGGTGCGGGAGGCCACCGGCCTCGTCCCCTCGGTGCTGATCGAACTGGATGTCGACGACCATCGCGGCGGCCTCAAGCCGGACGATCCGAAGCTCATCGAGGTGGCTGACCGCGTCGTTGCGGCGGGCGCCAGGCTAGCCGGGGTCCTGGCGCATGCCGGCGAATCCTACGGCTTGAACACCCCAGAGGCGCTGGTCGCGGCCGCCGAAAGCGAACGTGCGGCCACGGTTCGCGCCGCCGAAAGCCTGCGGGCGCGGGGCCATGCTTGTCCGATCGTGAGCCTGGGTTCCACGCCCACTGCCCACTTTGCGCAGAACCTCGAAGGTGTCACCGAGCTTCGCGCCGGCGTCTACATGTTCTTCGACCTCGTCCAGCACGGCGTGGGCGTTTGCAGCAAGGACGACATCGCCATTTCCGTGCTTGCCTCGGTCATCGGTGCCAAGCCCGAAAAGGGCTGGATCCTGGTCGATGCCGGCTGGATGGCCCTGTCGCGCGATCGCGGCACGGCAAGCCAGCGCGTCGACCAGTTCTATGGCCTGGTCTGCGACGAAGCAGGGCATGTGCTTGAGGGCGTGATCGTCTCGCAGGCCAGCCAGGAACACGGCATCCTCTCCATCCGCCCCGGTTCGAACAGGGTCATACCGGACCTGCCCATCGGTTCGCGCGTACGCATCTTGCCCAACCATGCCTGCGCCATGGCCGCCCAGCACACATTCTACAGCGTCGTCGAGGGCGAGGGTCCGGCAATTGAGGGGCGCTGGGACCGCATTCGCGGCTGGTGAAGTTGCCGCCACGACAAGAGGCTCGAAGCACGATGAAACTGACATCAGGCGGCGCAACATCCCCGCTCAGGCACCTCGCCGACAATGGCCACCTCGAGCGCTTCTACATTGACGGCCAATGGGTATCTCCCCACGGGACTGCCCATGCCGAGGTGGTCAATCCGGCCACCGAAGAGGTCATTGCGCGGGTTCCCCTCGGGAACGGCGACGATGTCGATGCGGCGGTGGCGGCGGCGCGGCGGGCGTTCCCCGCCTGGAGCCGGACGCTGCCGGGCGAACGCGCCGCGCTGCTGGAGCGCCTGCAGCAGCAGCTCGAGGCTCAGAGCGAGCGCATGGCGCAGTGCCTCAGCCTCGAAATGGGCGCCGCGATTACCTATGCGCGGAGTGCCCAGGTGCCGTTGGCCATTGCCCATATCCGCACGGCGCGCGAGCTCCTGGCGACCTTCCAGTTCATCGAGCGGCGCGGCCAGACCGCCATCGCGCGTGAGGCGATTGGCGTCTGCGCGCTGATCACGCCCTGGAACTGGCCGCTCTACCAGATCACCGCCAAGGTGGCCCCGGCACTGGCCGCGGGTTGCACGGTGGTGCTCAAGCCCAGCGAATTGTCGCCGCTGAGTGCGCTGCTGTTTGCCGAAGCGGTAGAACTGGCAGGTTTCCCGGCCGGTGTATTCAATCTCGTTCATGGAACGGGTCCAGGAGTAGGTGCGGCGCTTGCCGCCCATCCCGATGTCGACATGATCTCCATCACCGGTTCGACCCGCGCCGGCATTGCGGTCGCTCAGGCCGCCGCATTGACAGTGAAGCGTGTGGCCCAGGAACTGGGTGGGAAGTCGCCCAACGTGGTCTTGCCGGATGCCGATCTCGGCCGGGCCGTGCCCCTCGGCGTCGCCGCCGGTTTCCGCAATCTCGGGCAATCGTGCAGTGCGCCAACGCGCATGATCGTGCCCCGCGCGCGGCTGGCCGAGGTCGAGGCGCTCGCCGCAAAAGCCGCGGCCGAGATCATCGTCGGCGATCCGCTGCTGGAAACGACGACGCACGGGGCCATTGCCAATCGCCCGCAGTTCGATCGGATCCAGTCCATGATCGGCGACGCCATCGCCGAAGGGGCAAAACTCCTGGTCGGAGGGCTAGGCCGTCCGGGCGGCCTCAATGTCGGCCTCTTCGTCAAGCCCACCATCTTTACCGATGTGCGCACCGACATGCGCATTGCCCAGGACGAAGTGTTCGGGCCGGTGCTCTGCATTATCCCCTATGACACGGTGGAAGAAGCGATCGCCATCGCCAATGACACCGTCTACGGCCTGGGAGCCCATGTGCAGGGTCGCGATATGGACCTCGTGCGGCAGGTGGCGTCGCAGATCCGCTCCGGTCAGGTGCACCTGAACTATCCGGCCTGGGACCCCCATGCCCCCTTCGGCGGGTACAAGCAATCCGGCAACGGGCGCGAATATGGCCTCGAAGGCATGCTGGAATATCTCGAGGTCAAGTCGGTGCTGGGATACTACGAGGGCGCGTAGGGTCGACCGCTCTCTCGTCACTCGTGGACAGTGCTCGGACTCCCCGCGTCGGAGCTGTCTGCTCTTGCGGATCTAATCCGGGCGGGCGCTCAGACTGCTAGGAGGTGGGAACGGCGTGTGGGGCATATCCGGAGGCAGGTTTCCAACGTCGCGTGGGTGCGCCCCGGGGCCCTATCTTCCGGCCATGAACCGGGCCCTAACAAAAAAGGGGTTAGCGAATTGATCGCTAACCCCTTGAACTTATTGGTGGGCCCACCAGGACTCGAACCTGGAACCAGACCGTTATGAGCGGTCGGCTCTAACCATTGAGCTATAGGCCCTTGGTGCGCGTCATATCAGGGTCGCAGGCCGTGTCAAAGGGAAGCTGGGGGACTTGTGAACTTTTCGCCGTCACGCTATTCGAGCGGCACGGTCTGCAGTTCACCGAGGCGTCGCCGTCCCGCGAGGGAAGCTAAACCTGCCAATTCTTGAAGTCTACGACATGCACCCTCACTGGTGCCCGTCGCAAGCCGGCGACCATCGACACCGCTCCCGGGCGGCCATGGGCACTCATCGAGGATGATCCATGTCGAGACAGATTCTGTCCCTCACCATTGCCGACCTGTCGGCCTTTGCCAAAAGCCTGCGCGAGCAGTTGAACAAGCTCGACGAGAAGCCGAGCCACGTCGACATGCTCAACATGCTCTCGCGTTCGGCCGGGTTCCGAAACTACCAGCATTTCAAAGCCGTAACCAAGGATGTCCCCAAGGTGGATCCGATTGACCTGACGCTGGTCGAGAAGGTCAGCCGGCATTTCGACGCCCAGGGCGTGCTGATGCGCTGGCCGTCCAAGAACAGCCTGCAGCCCTTGTGCCTTTGGGCGCTGTGGGCGCGGATGGAGCCGGGACGCGACTATACCGACAGCGAAAATACTCATCTTCTCAATGCCTTGGCGAGCTTTGGCGACCACGCCCTGCTGCGGCGCGCCATGGTGGACATGGGCTATGTGACGCGGACGCCGGACGGGCGCATCTACCGGCGCATCGAGCAAAAGCCGCCGGCTGAGCTTTCGGCACTGCTCAAGCGCATCACGCCGCAACCCGCCTGAACACCTCCAGGACCCTCAAGATGAACAGGTCGATTTCGACAAGGGGCGGACGCGTGCGCATGCCGAGGCCCCGGATCACGCAGACGGCCAAGGGGCCGATCGAACATACCGACGAAGGCTCGGGAAGGGTTGTCATTGCCCTGCATGGCGGCATGGGCGGCGCGGACCAGAGCTGGCTGCTGGCGCGGGCACTGATGGGCGATGCGCCGGGATGGCGCATATTGGCCGTGTCACGGCCGGGTTATCTCGGCACGCCGCTGGCGACCGGTCGAACGCCGGCCGAACAGGCGGATGCCCTGGCAGCCCTGCTGGATGCCTTGGGCGTCGAGCGGACCATGGTGGCTGCCGTTTCTGCCGGCGGGCCGGCGGCTATCGCGTTTGCCTTGCTGCACCCGGAGCGGTGTGCAGGGCTCGTGCTGGTCTCGACACCAAGTGGCCATATGCCCAGCGATCCGACTATTCTCCGGCGGCTGGAGGGGATGGGGCGCGTGGCCCGAATCCCAGGCGCGGGCCGGTTGCTCGGCTGGCTGGCGGGGCGAAAGCCGCGTCAGGCGGGCCTGCGCTCGGTTCGGGACGAGGTGTTGCTGGACCGGACGCTGGCCGATCGGGAAGCGGGACCGCTGATGCTCGCGCTCCAGACCAGCATTTTTCCGCGGCTCGCCGATCGCGTCGCCGGCACGACCAATGACATGCAGCAACTGGCGGCACTTGGGGCATTGCCGCTGGAAAAATTGGAGCTGCCGGTGCTGGTTGTGCATGGCACGGCGGACCGGATCGTGCCTTTCGCCCATGCGGAAGCTGTGGCTGGGGCGGCGCCAGATGCCTGTCTCTGCCGGATCGAAGGCGGCGAGCATGTCGCTTTGTTCACTCACCTGGCCGATGTTCGCAAGGCGGTGGCAGAGTTCTTGCGAGGGCCGGGTCAGGCCTTCTTGTAGATGCGGTTCATGGCGACCTTGGAGACAATATTGCCCATTTCGATGGCATTCGCCCGCTGAATGGCGGCGAAGCTGTTGGCCATATTGGCGGACTTCTGTGCTTCGGCAGCCGCCTCGGCCCGGCGGGCACGCTGATGCTGCAACCGCTCGTAGGGCGGAAGCTGGTGCATGTTGAAGCGGGTGATCCTGGTCGAGATAGACATGGACCAGATTCCCGCACCAAAACCTTAAGCAAGACTTAATCTCACAATCGGGTGATTGTGAAAATCTGAAGGGTCAGGCTTTCTTGTAGATGCGGTTCATGGCGATCTTGGAGACGATATTGCCCATCTCGATAGCATTGCTGGACTGTATATTGGCAAAGCTATTGGCGACGTTGGCCTGTTTCTGGGCGGCCTCGGCAGCCATTGCCCGGCGCTCGCGCAGATACTGCATCCGCTCATGAGCGGGTATCTGGTGCATGTTGTAGCGGTTGATCTTGACCGAGCCGTAAGCCATGCCGATGAGCGTGGCTGATTATGGTTAACCAAAGGTGAATTGGTTAGCACATGGCTAACGCTTGCCGTCTCGTGCGCTAATGTTGCGCGACAACCAGGCCGGCTGCGCCCGCCATCATCACGCCCGCGGTCTTGTTGAGACGGCCAAGGGCCTTTTCCGAGCGGAAGAGTTCGCGGGCGGCGGAGGCCAGCCAGGCATAGCCGCAGCCGATGATGAGCAGCACCACGACGACGATGGCGGTGAGCTCGATGAAGGCGACGGGGTTCATCTCGCCCAGCGGCACCACGGTGGGCAGGATGGCGAGATAGAAGACGATGGTCTTGGGATTGCCCATGGTGAGCGAGAAGCCGGCGAGGAAGGTCTTCCATGGGTCCTCGTTCCTGGGCTTCATCTGTTCCGAGCCGGGACGGGCCGTCCAGAACTTGTAAGCGATATAGAGCAGGTAGGCCGCGCCGGCCCAGCGGATGATGGTGAAGACCGGGCCGAACCAGGTGGCAATGGCGGCGAGGCCAAAGACCGCGAAGAAGAAATAGACGAGATCGCCCGCAAGAATGCCCAGCACCATGGGGAAGGCGCCCTTGAAGCCGCCGCCAAGGGCGCGGGCCACCACGGCCGCCACGCCGGGGCCGGGCACCAGCACGGCGATGGCATAGGCGATGGTGAAGGCGGTGAGGGTGAAGAGGTCCATGGCAGGCGCTTTCAGAACTGAGCGCGCGGACACTACGCTCCGGCGGAGCGATTTGCCAGAGGCGGCACGAGGGGCTATATAGGAGGGATCGCAACCCGACCGGACGGTTCCCGATGGATCGCATCCTCATAGCAAAGCCGACTTTCTTTGCCCTTGAGGATATGCCGAACCATGCCTTCCGTGACGCTTTCAAACCTCATCTATACCGGCCCTGACGGCCACACGCTCTTCTCCAATCTCGACCTCAGCTTCGGCACCGGGCGCACCGGACTTGTCGGCCGCAATGGCGTGGGCAAGACGACGCTGCTGCGGCTGATCACTGGGGAGATCGCGCCAGCTTCGGGCACGGTGAGTGTCGCCGGACGGATCGGCGTGCTGCGGCAGCAGGTGCAGCCGGGCGCGGACGAAACCATTGCCGACCTCTTCGGGGCGACGGCGGGCCTTGCCCTTATCGCGCGCGCCATGGCCGGAGAGGCCAGCGCCGAGGAGCTGGCCGAAGCCGACTGGACGCTGGAGGCGCGGCTCGACGCGGCGCTTGCGGCGCTGGCGCTGGAGGTGCGACCGGATACCTTGCTTTCGACCCTCTCGGGCGGGCAGCGGACGCGGGCAGCGCTGGCGGCGCTGCAATTCGAGGCGCCGGATCTGATCCTTCTCGACGAGCCGACCAATAATCTGGACGCCGAGGGCAGGGCGGCGGTGGCCGGGATGCTGGCGTGCTGGCGCGGCGCAGCCATTGTCATCAGCCATGATCGCGACCTGCTCGACACTATGGACGCCATAGTCGAGCTGACGAGCCTGGGCGCCACCACCTATGGCGGCAATTTCAGCCACTACCGGGAGCGCAAGGCGCTGGAACTGGCTTCGGCGCAGCGCGATCTCTCGATGGCGGAGCGGCAGGTGGGCGAGGCGGCCAGGGCGGCGCAGGAGGCGCGCGAGCGACAGGCCCGGCGCGATGCCGGGGGACGCAGGAAGGCCGCCAAGGGCGACATGCCAAAAATCCTCCTCGGCGGCATGAAGCGTCGCGCCGAGGCCACGGCGGGCGGGCTCGACCTTCTGGCGGAGAAGCAGGGTGATGCGGCGCAGATGCAGGCGGAGGAGGCGCGGGCGAGGATCGAGGTGCTGACGCCCTTTGCCGTCAAGCTCAAGCCAAGCGGCCTGCCCATGGGCAAGATAATGCTGCGGGCGAGCGGGCTGAGTGGCGGTTACGATCCGGCGCGGCTGGTGATCGAGGACTTTTCCATGGATATGATCGGGCCGGAGCGGGTGGCGATCAGCGGGCCAAACGGGGTGGGCAAGACGACCTTGCTGAAACTGCTGACCGGGGAACTGGAGCCAAGTTCAGGCACGGTGCAGATCGGCGGGCCGATGGCGCTGCTCGACCAGCAGGTGGGGCTGCTGGACCGGAAGGAAAGCATTCTCGACAATTTCCGGCGGCTCAACCCTCAGAGTTCGGTCAATGACTGTCGCGCCGTGCTGGCGGCCTTCAAGTTCCGCAATGATGCGGCGCTTCAGCTTGTGGGGACGCTGAGCGGCGGGGAAATGCTGCGGGCGGGCCTCGCCTGCGTGCTGGGTGGGGCCGCGCCGCCCATGCTGGTGGTGCTGGACGAGCCGACCAACCATCTCGACATCGATGCCGTGGAGGTGGTGGAGGCGGGCTTACGCGCCTATGACGGGGCGCTGCTGGTCATCAGCCACGACCGGGCGTTCCTGGAGGCGATCGGGGTGGGGCGGGAGGTGGTTCTGGGGTGAGGGGAGCTAAGTCTTAGAGATTAGCGGAAAGAGCACAGGGGTGGATAGTTCTACTCTCCAACTGTTGAAACGCGCTTGGTGCCGCGACAGAATCAGTAACCACTAGGAGAGGGTCAGGTTTTTATGTATTCAGCGAAGTAAAATTGTTGCATGGGGGGTGATTTGCATCAGGATTTGGGGGCCATCCGGCACTCTGTAGATGATCGCCTAGGCCGTAGGCCGTTCGCGGTCGCACTCGCTAGATACATTCATCAACTGCAGCCAAGGTCTGACGGCTATGTAATTGGTCTCCAAGGCGGTTGGGGCTCTGGAAAAAGTAGCGTGATAAACATGTTGCTAGAGGAGCTATTGCACCTAGATATGGAACCGGCGACGAAAGAAGCTGTGTTTCATGGCGATACCGGGACCGCAATGTCAATCGAGAGATTGAGGACGCTGGCACCGCTGCACCACGTCACGCCCTATGAAGTCGGCACGGTGGACTTAGGCTATTTCACTCAAGATGTGGTGAATCGACGACATGCCCAGCGACTGGCGTCCGACCCGGAACTGGCAGTTGATCTGTATCGGTATTTTCGCCTGCGCGCTGCCTTGCCTGGACGAGGCCGCAACCTAACCATGGTTTTTCAGCCTTGGTTGGTCCCCGAAAGTGCCGAACTCGCCACAGTTTTTCTGAGAGAACTGGCAAGGACGATTGGGGACCGTTTGGGTTCCGACCTACAGCAGGCTTTGGAGAGCTACCGTTTGGCAATCGAGCAAATTGCTCCCATTGCTGGCGCTGCGGCAGACGCGGTGGCGCCGGGTGCCGGAAATCTGTTCCGTCTTGCGGCCGGAGTGGTCGCCGGAAACACCGCACTGCCGCCAACTCTTGAGGAGCTAAAGGCTCAAGTTAGCCGTGCGTTGCGGGCATTGGGAGAACGGCGAGTAATCGTCATTGTAGATGATCTAGATCGTCTTACTCCCAGAGAGGCCGTCCAAATGGTTGGCTTGGTCAAAGGTCTTGGGGGGCTTCCGAACCTTGTCTATGTCCTAAGCTACGATGAGGCCAACCTTTCCAGATTGATCCGATCTGAGTTGCGGCTTGATGGCACACAGTTCCTCGAGAAAATAGTCCAGTATAAGCGCCACCTTCCGCCAATGTCGTCCCAAGCGACAAGTCAATTGTTTGATTCTTGTATCGAAGGGGTAGTCCCTCCAATACAGGGAAAAATGCTTGAACGAGTACAGGAACTCTGGGGAGGTGAGATTCGAAAGCGGCTCTTAACCCCGAGGGATGCCATAAGGCTTGGGAATAGCTTTCGGATAGGTTGGGATGCGGTCGGTGACTACATGGATGCCTCCGATCACCTAGCATTACAGTTCTTGTCGCTCAAGGATACGGAACTTTACGAATGGATCAAAGACAACATATGGAAACTATGTGGGCTTGATCCCACGATGTCGCTCAAGAGCGACCCTGAGTTGTTCTTCGAAGGAGTACAGATAGAAAGATTCTCTTGGCGTTCGAACCTAGTTTCATGGCTATTTCCAAAGGCCGCCGAAATGCTGAGAAATACAATCAGCAGAGGCGAGAGAATTGATAGAAGGTTGAGCGCTTATGACTATCGTCACGCCTACTTTGATCTGGCAAAGCCGGTCGGATTGGCGAGTGTTTCGGAAATATCCAAACTGATTGATGTTCAAAGTTATGAGGAGTATCTGTCTGCACTGTTTGAGGAAAGCAAGATAAGTGAAGATCCTGTCGCGACTAGATCAAATATACTTGATGATCTTCGTCAGTATTATGGTGATGGAACGCCGATTCCTGCGAAAATGGCGCTTGCAATAATTAAGAACTCGGGGTGGTTGGCTCTGGAGGATAGTCCTCTGCAAAGTGCGTTGTTTGACGAAAGCAATCTGCAGAGAATTCAGAGCATTTTGTTCCGTGGGCTCAGCGCGATCAAGGCTCAGGAGCGCGGGAACTTTCTTTTGGAACTCATTGAGGCAGCCGAAGATACGTCCGTTGTTGCATCTCTTGTTCGGACTGCTCTCAGCACCGGCGGTGGCGAGCGCCCAATGGATTTCGACGGGAAGGAGGCGGAAGTAAAGAGCGCACTTGTTGCCAAGATTGAGGCAAACGCGACTCCGGCTTGGATTTTCCGCCAGGTGTTGCCCAGCTCCCTACTCTGGTTCTGGAAGAGTCAAGGAGCCTCGGACAGGGTGCTTTCCCTAACCTCAGAGGCGATTGATGGAGAATATTTCGCTTATGCTGTTGAACTTGCTGTATCGGGTGTTCGGAGCAGCGGTCGGCCATATTATTGGGAGTACGTCCCGAAAGAGCAGGGGGAGCTGATGGACCTTGCCCGGCTTGAGCGGGCAGCCGAAGCGAATCTTAGGTCCAGTTCTGAGGAGGCTAGGACCGCAGCAGAACGTTTCCTTAGGGCGCTTGCCACTCCAGAGACTGGACCTGAGGAATAGAGACTGTATGTCGTAGATAGTGCGCGCAAGACCCCGCGCTTTAGTGTGGGGTCCGCGCCGTGCTTGAGGGAAGGGACTATCGCGGCAGCAGGGCGTCGTTGACGACGCTGGACAATGGTGATCGGGTCGGCGCTGCCCGTTTCATCATAGATACGGAATGACGCGTGTGACCCCCTCGGCTTCACACATCAACTTCCCTGAGAAAGTCGTCGATCTGTTCGAACAGTTCCTGGTCGTGGCCGAGCCAGATATGGCCGCCTGTGGGGAATATGGTGAGGCGGGCCTGGGGCACGCTGGCGGCGATGTGGCGGGCGGCCTTGGCGGTGCCGAAGCGATCGTCCTCGACCGAGATGGCAAATGTCGGCGCAGTGATCCTGTCGAGCGCCGACGGCGCCGGGCGGCCGGCGAGACGGGCGTCATTCTGCAAGCCATCGGCGCGCTTGCTGACGGGCAGGATGCTCCACAGGATGTCGTGGGCGCGAGCGGCCTCGGCGGCGCCCACCCCGTCGAGCAGCGCGGGATCGGTTGCCAGCAGCGTGCCCATGAGAAGGTCTGGGGCGACGGCCAGAGCGCCCCAGAACAGAAGGTCCGACCGGAGCAGGGTCATGGCCGCTTCGACACCCGCCGGAGGATTGTCGGCGGTGACCGCCTGGCTGTCCGGCGTGTAGCTGGCGGGCACGATGGGCAGCACAGCCGTGCACCGATCGGGGTGCCGTATGGCAAATTCGATGGCCGATAGCGCGCCCGCCGAACCGCCAGCGACGGCGACCCGGTCCAGTCCGAGCCTGTCGAGCAGGTCGGCGAAGGCATCGGCCTGGTTGGCGCTGGAGGGATCGTGGGGCAGGGTGGCACGCAGGTAGCCGAAACGCGACGGGGCGATGATCCTGTAGCCCTTGTCACGAAGCTGCCGGGCGAAGAGCAGGCCCTGGTCAAAGCCGCCCCCTGTTCCGTGGATCATCAGCAGGGGCCTGCCACTGCCGGTCTCGGCATATTCAAGATCGCCGAACCGCGTCTGGATGACACTGCTGAGGCGCGGGTCGCAGGTGGCGAGCGCCTTGCTCATGGCGGTGGAAAAAGCAAGCGAGGTTGCCCCGCCCGCTGCGACGAGGCTGCCAGCGGCAATGCCGATGCCGATCAGTGCCCTGCGAGAGACCATGGCTCACCTCCGGCCCTTGAGGGTAAGCCGTTCCAGGCCGGGGACCTTGATCAGGGTCAAAAGAGGAGATGGGTCGGCGCGGGGGCACCGCCCGCTCAAAACGACAGGCCCCGCAGCTTCGTGCGGGGCCCGCGCCGTGCCGGACGGAAGGGACTATCGCGGCAGCAGGACGTCGTCGACGACGTGGATGACGCCATTGGACTGGTTAACGTCGGCGATGGTGACGAGGGCGGCGCCGCCGGCTTCGTCGTAGATATAGACATGGCCGCCGCGCACCTCGGCGGTGAGGGCGTCGCCGCTGACGGTCTGCATATTGTAGCGGCCGCCATTGGCCCGGGCGCGGCTGACGAGGTCACCGGCCGAGAGCTTGCCGGCCACGACATGGGCGGTCAGGACTTTGACCAGCTGGTCCTTGTTCGCTTCCATGAGAAGCGTGTCGACAGTGCCCGCCGGGAGCTTGCCGAAGGCGTCGTTGGTGGGGGCAAAGACGGTGAAGGGCCCGGGGCTCTGGAGCGTTTCAACAAGGCCCGCAGCGGTGACGGCGGCGACCAGCGTGGTGTGGTCGGCCGAGTTGACGGCGTTTTCGACGATGTTCTTGTCGGCAAACATGGCGGCGCCGCCGACCATGGGATTGTCCTGGGCGAAAGCGAGGGTCGAGACGAGGGCAAGGGCCGTGGCGGCGGCCAGAGACTTGGCAAGATGCATGTTTTACTCCCTGTGGTTCGGCCTGCGGTTCATCCCGCCGGTCCGATCACGAGGAGCTACGCCCGGGTTTCGGGGGCAGTTTCAGGGGGCGGTTCACGCTCGCGTGAGGGGGACGGGGGAGGCAAGGAGCCGTACCCCCTCCCTAGCTCCGCTAAGGCCTTCGGCCAAGCTGCGCTACCCTCCCCGCAAGGGGGAGGGTGCTGGGAGGCCTAGCCTTAAGGCAGCCGGGCCAGGCGCTCGGTGAGGAGCTTGTAAAAGCCCTCGGCATTGCCGGAGCGGATCCAGGTGGCGTTGTAGGCGCGGCCGGAGACGTGCCAGTAGTCGGCGACGGTCATGCCGACGGTGAGCTCGCTGGCGGTTTCGATGGTGACATTGCAGTGCCGACCCTCGAAGAGATCGGGCTGGAGCAGGTAGGCGATGACCGTGGGATCGTGGAGGGGCGCCCCCTCCCAGCCGTATTTCTGCAGGTCGAAGGTTTCCGAGAAGGTCAGCATGGCGTGAACGGCCTCGCCGGTGCGGTTGCCGAGCGCCAGAATCGCATCGAGCCGCGGCGGGGTCGACTGGATCATGTGGGTGACGTCGAGCGGCAGGATGGTGATCGGGGCGCCGCAGCGCATGACGACGTCGGCGGCCTCGGGGTCGACATAGATGTTGAACTCGGCTGCCGGGGTGATGTTGCCCACCTCGAAATAGGCGCCCCCCATCATGACGATTTCCTGGATCCGCTCGGCAATGGCGGGCTCCTTGACCAGGGCCATGGCGATATTGGTCAGCGGCCCGAGGGTGCAGAGGGTGATGGTTTTCGGCTCGGCCTTCATCAAGGTTTCGATGATGAAGTCGACGCCGTGCTGGGGCTGGAGCGGGATGGTCGGCTCGGGCAGGACGGGGCCGTTGAGGCCGGTTTCGCCATGGACATGCTCGGCGGTGACGAGATGGCGACGCATGGGCCGGGCGCAGCCGGCATAGACCGGGACCTCGGTGCGGCCGGAGAGCTCGACCACCTTGCGGGCATTGTTGGCATTATGATGAAGGCCCACATTGCCGGCCACCGCGACGATGCCCAGGACGTCGAGTTCAGCGGGGGAGGCCAGGGCCAGAAGGATGGCCACGGCATCGTCCTGGCCGGGGTCGGTATCGATGATGATCTTGCGGGACATGGAAGTTTCCGTCGACTCGGTAAGGGTTTGGCCGGGAGCTTATCCAAGCGGCGGCGTGGGGTCGACGGGGCGGCGCGGGCGGGAGGAACGAAAGCTGTGAAGCAAGCGTTTCTGGGTGTCTCTTCATACCCGGAAACCCAAATGCGTCACCTCCATCTCGGGACGGCCCAATTCGACTCCAGCCAGAGCCAATTCGAGCGGGTGCTGAACAATGCGGCGCGGCTGGCCATGGTGGGGATCGGATTTGCGGTGCTGCTGGCCATGCTGCAGGCGGGGCAGGTGTTCCTCGCGCCGGTGACGCTGGCCATCGTGGTGGGCCTGATGTTTGGCCCTGTCGCGGACCGGGTAGAGGCCTGGGGCGTGCCGCCGGCGCTGTCGGCGGGGGTGGTCGTGCTGCTGCTGCTCGGCGTGATTGCGGGCTTTGCGACGCTGTTCGCCGTGCCGCTCAGCGAATGGGTGGCGCGGGCGCCACTCATCTGGGAAAAGCTGCAGGCGCAGCTGGCCAATCTCAAGGAGCCGCTGGAATCGCTGGGGCAGTTCCAGGAGCAGTTTACCTCGGTGCTGGGTTCGCAGAGCGCCATGTCCGTGCAGGTCGAGGATGGCAGCGCGGTGACCGGTATGGCCATGCTGGCCCCAGCCATCTTGGCGCAGGTCGCGATCTTCCTCGCCAGCCTCTACTTCTTCGTGGCGACGCGAGATCATATCCGCGTCTCGGTGCTCTCCATGTGCGTGACGCGGCGGATGCGCTGGCGCACAGCGCATGTGTTCCGCGATGTCGAATACAAGGTCAGCCGGTTCCTGCTCTCGGTGACGATGATCAATCTCTGCGTGGGCACAGCGGTCTCCATCGCCATGTGGATCATCGGCATGCCCTCGCCGCTGCTCTGGGGCGCCATGGCGGCGGTGCTCAACTACATCCCCTATGTGGGCCAGGCGATCATGATCACCGTGCTGCTGGCTGTGGGCCTCGGGACGCAGACGGAACTGGTGCAGATCCTGCTGCCGGTAGCGTGCTATGCGAGCATCAATTTTGTCGAGGGGCAGATCTTCACGCCGCATTTCATCGGCCGCTCGCTGACGCTCAATCCGTTTATCATCTTCCTCTCGATCACCTTCTGGATCTGGGCCTGGGGTCCGGTGGGCGGCCTCGTGGCGGTGCCGACTCTGCTGATCGCGCAATCGCTGATTGCCCATGCCCTGCCGAGCAAGCCGGTCAAGCCGCGGCGGCCGGTGCGCCGGACGGCCCGGATGAGCGAACGCGACCTGCTGCTGGCCAATGCGGCGCAGGTCATAAAGGAACAGCGACAGGACAGCGAAGCCGAAGAGCGCAAGAAGGAACGCGAGGAACCGCCGCAGGGGACAGGCCCCACCGGGGTGGAGCCAAGCGCAAGCTGATGGAGGCATATGCCACCTCGTAGCTTGACGGGAGGAGCCGACCGCACCAGTTTCACGCTCTGACGACAAGGGGCGAGACGATGGCGGGCGAAGTTGTAGCGCATGCGGCAGAGGCCGCGCATCATGGCGTGGATCTGGTGCCGGTGGTGGCCCTCCTGGCCGCAGGTACCATTGCCGTGCCGATCTTCCGGCGACTGTGCCTCGGGTCGGTGCTGGGATACCTGGCGGCAGGACTGCTGCTAGGCCCATCCGGAATCGGGCTGATCTCCGATCCCGCATCCGTGCTGGCCACGGCCGAAATGGGCGTCGTGCTGTTCCTCTTCATCATCGGGCTCGAAATGGAGCCCAGCCGCCTCTGGGCCCTGCGCAAGCAGATATTCGGTCTGGGCGTGCTTCAGGTCGCGATCTGCGGGGCCTTGCTCACGGGGATTGGCGTAATGCTCGGCTTTGCGCCCATCGTCGCCTTTGTCTTCGGCATGGGCTTCGTGCTGACCTCGACCGCCATCGTCATGCAGATCCTGGGCGAGCGCGGGGAAATCGCCACCGAGAGCGGGCAGAAGATGGTGTCGATCCTGCTGCTCGAAGACCTCGCCATCGTGCCACTGCTGGCCGTGGTGGCGCTGCTGGCGCCTTCGAGCGGTGACGTGGACATGCTGACCCGGCTGGTGTCGCTGGGTGTGGCGGTGGGCGCCATCCTGCTGCTGATCTTCCTCGGGCGGCGAATCATGAACCCGTTCTTCGGGCTTTTGGCGCAGGCCAAGGTGCGCGAGGTGATGACGGCTGCGGCGCTGCTGGTGGTGCTGGGGGCGGCGCTGCTGTTCCAGGTCAGCGGTCTCTCCATGGCCATGGGTGCCTTCCTTGCCGGCGTGCTGCTCTCGACCTCCACCTTCAAGCACCAGCTGGAGGCGGACGTGGAGCCCTTCCGCGGGCTTCTATTGGGCCTGTTCTTCCTGGCGGTCGGCATGTCGCTCGACCTTAATGTGGTGGGCGAGAACTGGCAGATCATCGCTATGAGCGTGGTTGCCTACATGCTGGTCAAAGCGGCGGCGATCTATGTGATTGCCCGGCTGCTTCGGTCCAGTCATGGCGAAGCGCTGGAGCGGGCGGTGCTGATGGGGCAGGGCGGCGAATTCGCCTTCGTGCTCTATACAACCGCCGCGGCGAACGGGCTGATCGACGGACCCACCAATGCCATTTTCACCGCAACCGTCATCGTTTCCATGGTGCTGACGCCCTTTGCGATGATCGGGCTCAAATACCTGATGCCCAAGGCGGTGCAGTCCATGGACGGGGTAGAGACGGTCGAGGGGCTGTCGGGCCGCGTGCTGATCATCGGTTTCGGGCGCTTCGGCCAGATCGTCAGCCAGCCGCTGCTGGCCCTCAGGCATTCGGTCTCGATCATCGACAATGATACGGACATGATCCGCGCGGCGGCGCAGATCGGGTTCAAGGTCTATTACGGCGATGGGACGCGGCTCGATATCCTGCGGGCGGCAGGCGCGGGTTCGGCGGACCTCATTCTCGTTTGTGTCGACAAGAAGGAGCAGACCACGCGCATCGTCGAACTGCTGCGGGACGAATTTCCGCTGGCGCGAGTCATGGCGCGGGCTTTCGACCGCGTGCATGCGATCGAGCTGGTCCGGGCCGGCGTGGATTACCAGCGGCGCGAAATGTTCGATTCGGCTGTCGCCTTCGGCGGCGAGGCCATCCGGATGATGGGCGCGGACGAGCAGCAGATCGAGGACGTGCTCGAAGGCGTGCGGGAGCGGGACCAGGAACGGTTCGACCTGCAGCTCAATGGCGATGACTGGCGGGTGGGACGGAACCTGCTCATCAGCAATGCGCGCGAGCAGGCGCGGGAGGGTGGCGTGTCGGTTGCGGAGGAGGAAGCGGAGGCGGCGGCGAGCCGCTCGGCCGAGCCCGCGCAGGGCAGGTAGGCAAGAAGGAAGCGCCGGGGGGCTTTTCCATGCACAAATTAAGTGCAACAGTGGGTCCATTCTGAGGGGAATATCGTCATGAACACTGGGTTGCGAAATGCCGCAAAAACCGATCGTCTACGATGCTCCCACGCCCGAACCCCGCGCCATCACCGTTGAGGCCATCCAGGCCGAAATCCTCGAAAAGCTGATCTATTCGGTCGGCAAGGACCCGATCGTCGCGCGGCCGCATGACTGGCTCAAGGCCACCATCCTGGCGGTGCGCGACCGGATCATGGACCGCTGGATGGAGAGTTCGCGCGAGACCTGGCGGACGTCGAACAAGCGCGTTTACTATCTCAGCCTTGAGTTCCTGATCGGCCGGCTGATGCGTGACGCGATGAGCAATGTGGGCCTGATGGAGCCGGTGGCCCAGGCGCTCAAGAACCTCGACGTCGACCTGGGTGACCTCATCAATCTCGAGCCCGATGCGGCTTTGGGCAATGGCGGCCTGGGGCGCCTAGCGGCGTGTTTCCTCGAATCCATGTCCTCGGTGAAGATTCCGGCCTATGGCTACGGCATTCGCTATGTGCATGGGCTGTTCCGCCAGGAAATGAGCGAGGGCTGGCAGGTCGAACTGCCGGAAGACTGGCTCGCCCACGGCAATCCCTGGGAATTCGAGCGCCGCGAAAGCGCCTATGAAGTCGGGTTCGGCGGCCACGTCGAGCCGGTGACCGATCCCGATGGCGAAGTGCGCCAGGAATGGCGGCCCAACGAGCATCTGCTCGCCGTGGCCTATGACACGCCGATCGTGGGGTGGCGCGGCAGTCGCGTGAATACGCTGCGCCTGTGGAGCGCGCAGCCGATCGACCCGATCCTGCTCGATAAGTTCAATTCAGGCGACCATATCGGCGCGCTCGAGGAAAGCGCCAAGGCGGAGGCGATTACCCGCGTGCTCTACCCGGCCGATTCGACGGCTGCGGGGCAGGAATTGCGACTGCGGCAGGAATTCTTCTTCTCCTCGGCCTCGCTGCAGGACATCGTGCGGCGGCATCTACAGCAATATGGCGATCTCGGCTCCCTGCCGGACAAGGTGGCGATCCAGCTCAACGATACGCATCCGGCCATTTCGGTGGCGGAGCTGATGCGCATCCTGGTCGATGACAACGGCATCAAATGGGCCAAGGCGTGGAAGATCGCCAAGGGTACGTTCGGCTATACCAACCACACGCTGCTGCCCGAAGCGCTGGAAAGCTGGCCGGTGGCGCTGCTCGAGCGGCTGCTGCCCCGCCACATGCAGATCATCTACCAAATCAACGCCGATGTGCTGGTCGAAGCGCGCGGCAAGAAGGGGTTTTCGGACCAGCAGATCGCGGCGGTTTCGCTGATCGACGAACATGGCGGGCGCCGGGTGCGCATGGGGCAGTTGGCCTTCGTGGGCTCGCACTCGATCAATGGCGTGTCGGCGCTGCATACCGAGCTGATGAAGCAAACGGTGTTTGCGGACCTGCACAAGCTCTATCCCGAACGCATCAACAACAAGACCAACGGCATCACGCCAAGGCGCTGGCTGATGCAGTGCAATCCGGGGCTGACCAAGCTGGTGAGCGAACGGATCGGGCCGGACTTCCTCGACGATATCGACAAGCTCCACGGGCTGCTGCCGCATGCCGAGGACCCTGGCTTCCAGAAGCAGTTTGCCGAGGTCAAGCTCGCCAACAAGAAGCGGCTGGCGGGGCTGATCAAGGACCGGCTCAATATCAAGGTCGATCCCCATGCGCTGTTCGACGTGCAGATCAAGCGCATCCACGAATACAAGCGGCAGTTGCTCAACATCATTCATGCCGTGGCTCTCTATGACGAGATCCGTGCTCATCCCGAAAGGGAGTGGGTGCCGCGCGTGAAGATTTTCGCCGGCAAGGCGGCGCCGAGCTACTGGAATGCCAAGCTGATCATCAAGCTGATCAACGACGTGGCGCGAGTGGTCAACAATGACCCGGCGGTTCGGGGCCTGCTCAAGGTGGTGTTCCTGCCCAATTACAATGTGAGCCTGGCCGAAGTGATCGTGCCGGCGGCGGACCTCTCCGAGCAGATCTCGACGGCGGGCATGGAAGCCTCGGGCACCGGCAACATGAAGTTCATGGCCAATGGCGCGCTGACCATCGGCACCATGGACGGCGCCAATGTCGAGATGCACAAGGAAGTGGGGGCCGACAATATCGTCATTTTCGGCCTGACGACGGACCAGGTGGAAGACAAGCGGGCCCGCTCGGAAGTGCCGCGCTCGGCCATCGATGCGTCGCCGCGCCTGCGCGAGGCGCTCGATTCCATTTCCTCCGGCGTGTTTTCGCCGGACGATCCGCACCGCTATCGCGACCTGATCGGCGGCCTTTACGACCACGACTGGTTCATGGTCGCGCGGGACTTCGACGCCTATGTCGCCGCGCAGGCCAAGGTCGATACGATCTGGCAGAACAAGAAGAAGTGGACCGCCATGGCGATCCGCAACACGGCCAGCGTCGGCTTCTTCTCGTCCGACCGGACGATCAGGCAATATGCCGAGGACATCTGGGGCGTGCCGACGGGCTGAGGCCCGCCGGTTGCAACGGTTGCGAGGCGCGCAGAGTTAGCCTGACATCAGAAACGGGACTGCGCGCAAATCTATATCGGGCCTGCCGGGTTGAGTGAGCGGGCTGACGGGGGAGTGTGGGCGTGAGCGTGAGCAAGGAAATCTGGCAGGCGGACGGACGGGAAATCGAGGCGATCGTGGCCGGGCGCCACGCCAATGCCTTTGCGTTTCTCGGCCTGCATGAGGTGGAGGGACACTGGGTGCTGCGCGCCTTCGTCCCCCACGCGGACACACTCAACGCCTATACGCTGGACGGGATGCCGCTGGGGCACATGATCCCGCGCCACGCCGCCGGCTTCTTCGAGGCCAAGGTGGAGATCACCGAGCGCCAGCCGGTCCGCTATGAGGCAAAGAATGCCGGTGGAACCTGGACGGTGTTCGACCCCTATTCCTTCGGGCCGGTGCTGGGCCCGATGGACGACTATTATATCGGCGAAGGCAGCCATTTGCGGCTCTTCGACAAGCTGGGCGCCCACGAAATGGAATTCGAGGGCATCCACGGCACTCATTTCGCCGTCTGGGCGCCCAATGCGCAGCGCGTTTCCGTAGTCGGGCCGTGGAACGACTGGGACGGCCGGCGCCACCCGATGCGTAACCGCCAGGGCATCTGGGAAGTGTTCATTCCGGTGCTCGGGACCGGCACGATCTACAAGTACGAGATTGTCGGCCCCAATGGACAGGTGCTACCGCTGAAGGCGGACCCGTTTGCGCGGCAGGCCGAAATGCGGCCGCGCACCGCCTCGGTCGTACCCGATCCGACGCCGTTCACCTGGACCGACCAGAAATACATGGAAGAGCGCGCCACCCGCGACTGGCGCCGCACACCCATGTCGATCTACGAAGTGCATCTGGGGAGCTGGCGGCGGCGGCCGGATGGCAGCTTCATGAGCTATGACCAGTTGGCCGAGCAGCTGGTGCCCTATGCGGCCGACATGGGCTACACCCATCTCGAATTCCTGCCCGTCTCCGAGCATCCGTTCGATCCGAGTTGGGGCTACCAGCCGACCGGGCTGTTCGCGCCGACCGCCCGCTTCGGCGATCCGGCGGGGTTTGCGCGGCTGGTCAATGCGGCGCATGAGGCGGGCCTCGGCATCATTCTCGACTGGGTACCGGCGCATTTCCCGACCGACGAATTCGGGCTCAGCCATTTCGATGGCACGGCGCTTTATGAGCACGAGGACCCGCGCCAGGGGTTCCACCCGGACTGGAACACGGCGATCTACAATTTCGGGCGCAAGGAGGTTTCGGCCTACCTCACCAATAATGCGCTGTTCTGGTTCGAGCAGTTCCATATCGACGGGCTACGCGTCGATGCGGTGGCCTCGATGCTCTATCTCGACTATTCGCGCCAGCCGGGCGAGTGGGTGCCCAACAAGCATGGCGGCAACCAGAATCTCGAGGCCGTGGCCTTCCTACAGCGGGTCAATGCCGAGGTCTATGCCCAGTTCCCCGGCGCCTTCATGATCGCCGAGGAGTCGACGGCCTGGCCCGGCGTGAGCGCCCCGACCTTTGCAGGCGGATTGGGCTTCGGGTTCAAGTGGAACATGGGCTTCATGAATGACACGCTGCGCTTCATGAGTCGCCAGCCCATCCATCGGCGCTTCCACCACAACGACATGACCTTCGGGCTCATGTATGCCTTCAGCGAGAATTTCGTACTGCCGCTCAGCCATGACGAAGTGGTGCATGGCAAGGGCGCGCTGCTCAGCAAGATGCCGGGCGATGACTGGCAGCAGTTTGCCAACCTGCGCGCCTACCTGGCCTTCATGTGGGGGCATCCGGGCAAGAAGCTCCTGTTCATGGGGCAGGAGTTCGCGCAGCGTGAGGAGTGGAGCGAAAGCAAGTCGCTCGACTGGTGGCTGCTCGATTCACCGCCGCATGAGGGCATGCGGCGCCTCGTGGCCGATCTCAACGCCGCCTATCGCAGCCTTCCAGCGCTGCATGAGCGTGATTGCGAGCCCGAGGGCTTCGAATGGATCATCGGCAACGATCACTCCAATTCGGTGCTGGCCTGGGTGCGCAAGGCGCCGGATGCCGATCCGGTGCTGGTCATCTCCAATTTTACGCCGGTGCCGCGCAGCGGCTACAAGGTGCCGATGCCCAAGGCGGGGCGCTGGGTCGAGCGGATCAATACCGATGCCGGCTGGTATTCGGGTGGGAATACGGGAAATCAGGGTGGTGTCGTGGCCAAGGCTGTTGAGGGGCAGCACTGGCCGGCGGAGGCAGAAGTGTTCCTGCCGCCGCTGGCGACACTTTTCCTAAAATACGAGCCGGACTGAGCGGCTCAAGGTGGGGCATGATCCTTCACGATCATGCTCGAAGAGGGACAAGACCCGGGTCAATCCGGGCATATGCGGAGGGAAATAGAATGGCAGACTATCGAGTACCATCGCCGCTGGCGCGCGAGGCCATGGCCTATGTGCTGGCCGGTGGGCGCGGCACGCGCCTGATGGAACTGACCGACCGGCGTGCCAAGCCGGCAGTGTATTTCGGTGGCAAGGCGCGCATCATCGACTTCGCGCTGTCCAATGCCATCAATTCGGGCATCCGCCGCATTTCGGTGGCAACGCAATACCAGGCACACAGCCTCATTCGCCACCTGTCGCGCGGCTGGAACTTCCTCAGGCAAGAGCGCAACGAAAGCTTCGACGTGCTGCCTGCGAGCCAGCGGGTGGCCGAGGATATGTGGTATGCCGGCACGGCGGACGCCGTCTACCAGAACATGGACATCATCGAGGATTACGGCGCCCGCTATATCGTCATCCTGGCGGGGGACCACATCTACAAAATGGACTATGAAATCATGCTCCGCCAGCACGTGGATACGGGCGCGGACGTGACCATCGGGTGCCTGGAAGTGCCGCGCATGGAAGCCACCGGCTTTGGCGTGATGCATGTGGACGGGCGCGACCGGGTGGTCGATTTCGTCGAAAAGCCGAAGGACCCGCCGGGTATTCCGGAGCAGCCGGACATGGCGCTGGCCTCGATGGGCATTTATGTGTTCGAGACGCGGTTCCTGATGGAGCAGCTCAAGCGCGATGCGGCCACCGAAGGCTCCAGCCGCGACTTCGGCAAGGACATCATCCCCTATATCGTCAAGAACGGCACGGCCTGGGCGCACCGGTTCAACCGCTCCTGCGTGCGCTCGAGCAATGAGAAGGTTTCCTATTGGCGCGACGTGGGTACGGTCGATGCCTACTGGAAGGCCAATATCGACCTCACCGACATCACCCCGCAGCTCGATCTTTATGACCGCGACTGGCCGATCTGGACCTATGCCGAGATCACGCCGCCGGCCAAGTTCGTGCATGATTTCGACGGGCGGCGCGGCACGGCGGTCAATTCGCTGGTTTCGGGCGACTGCATCATCTCGGGCGGGTACCTGCAGCGGACGCTGCTTTCGACCGGCTCTCGGGTGCATTCCTATTCCGTGCTCGAAGACGCGGTGGTGCTGCCCTATTGCGATATCGGGCGCAATGCGCGCCTCAAGAAGGTGGTCATCGATCGCGGCGTCAATATTCCTGAGGGCCTTGTGGTCGGGGAAGACCCCGAATTCGACGCCAAATGGTTCCGCCGCACCGACGAAGGCGTGACGCTGGTCACCCAATCCATGGTCAACAAGTATCTGGCGGATCGATGATCGAAGTTCTCTCGGTCGCATCCGAAGTCTACCCGCTGATCAAGACGGGGGGGCTGGCCGACGTGGCCGGCGCCCTGCCGGGGGCGCTGGTGGAGTCGGGGGTGACCATGCGCACGCTGGTGCCCGGCTATCCGGCCGTGACCAGCAAGATGACAGGCGGACGTGAGGTCGCGGGTTTTTCGGATCTCTTCGGCGTAACCGGACGGCTGATTGCCGGGCGGGTGGAGGGGCTCGACCTCATCGTGCTGGACGCGCCGGCGCTCTACGATCGGCCCGGCAACCCCTATATGGGTCCGGAAGGCTGGGACTGGCCGGACAACTGGAAGCGCTATGCGGCGCTGAGCTGGGTGGCGTCGGAACTCGGCCTGGGCCTCGTCGATGGCTATCGTCCGCAGGTGATCCATGCGCATGACTGGCAGGCAGGGCTGGTGCCCGCCTATGTCAAATTTGGACCGTCCTCATCGCTTAAGACGGTGATCACGGTCCACAACATGGCCTTCCAGGGGACGTTCGGGGCCGAAATCTTCCCGCAGCTGCGCCTGCCGGCCCATGCCTTCTCGATGGAGGGCGTCGAATATTATGGCGGCGTCGGTTATCTCAAGGCGGGCGTCGAATGCGCCGACGTGGTGACCACCGTGTCGCCGACCTACGCTACAGAGATCCGCACACCGGCCTTTGGCATGGGGCTCGAAGGCCTGCTTAACAACCGGTCGGACACGGTGTTCGGGGTGCTCAACGGCATCGACATGGATGCCTGGAACCCGGCGACAGACGCGGCGCTGGCGCAGACCTATACGGCCACATCCATGCAGGGGCGCCTTGCCAATAAGCGGGCGGTGCAGGAGGCCTTCGGCCTCGACCCCAGCGACGGGCCGCTGTTCTCGGTGGTCAGCCGCCTGACCTGGCAGAAGGGCATCGACCTGCTGGCGGCCAATATCGGCATGCTGGTTGCAGCCGGCGGGCAATTGGCGGTGCTCGGTTCGGGCGATGCGGAGCTCGAAAATGCCGTGCGCGGCGCGGCCATGGCCCATCCGGGCAAGGTCGGCCTTGTCACCGGCTACAATGAGAAGCTCAGCCACCTGGTGCAGGGCGGGGCGGACGTGATGGTCGTGCCGTCGCGCTTCGAGCCCTGCGGCCTCACCCAGCTCTATGCGCTGCGCTATGGCTGCGTGCCGCTGGTCAGCCGCGTCGGCGGGCTCAATGACACGGTGATCGATGCCAATGTGGCGGCGCTGCAGGCCGAAGTGGCGACGGGCGTGCAGTTCGCGCCGCCCAGCGAGGCCGCTTTGGCCGATGCCATAAGGCGGACGCTGGCGCTCTATGCCGACGAAAAGACCTGGAAGAAAATGCAGCGGCGGGGAATGAAATCGGATGTGAGCTGGGAAGCCAGCGCCGCCCGCTACGCCCAGCTTTATGCCTCACTGATCGGATATGGAAAAGATGACAGTGCTCGTGAATGAGACCACGCCGTATGCCGACCAGAAGCCCGGGACGTCGGGCCTGAGAAAGCGCGTAACGGTCTATCAGCAGCCCAACTATGTCGAGAATTACATTCAGGCGATCTTTGACAGCCTCGAGGGTTTTGCCGGCCAGACGCTGGTGATCGGCGGGGATGGGCGCTTCTACAATGATGTCGCCATCCAGAAGGCCATCCGTATCGCGGCGGCCAATGGCTTTGGCAAGGTGCTGGTGGGCAAGGGCGGTATCCTCTCGACCCCGGCGGCGAGCCATGTCATCCGCCACTACAAGGCCTTCGGTGGGCTCGTGCTTTCGGCCAGCCACAATCCGGGCGGACCGGAGGGCGATTTCGGCATCAAGTACAATATCGGCAATGGCGGCCCGGCGCCGGAAAAGATCACCGACGCGGTCTATGCCCGCACAAAGGTGATCGACAGCTACAAGACGCTGGAAACGCCCGATATCGATCTCGACACGGTCGGCACGCAGATGGTCGGTGACATGACCGTGGAGGTCATCGATCCGGTCAAGGACTATGCGGCGCTGATGCAGACGCTGTTCGACTTCGACGCCATCCGGGCGCTGTTCGCGGGCGGGTTCCGGATGACATTCGATGCGATGAGCGCCGTCACCGGACCCTATGCCCACTCCATCCTCGAAGGCATGCTGGGGGCGCCCAAGGGTACGGTGATCAATGGCGAACCCTCGCCCTCGTTCAATGACGGACATCCGGACCCCAACCTGGTCTATTGCAAGGAGATGCATGACCTGCTGATGACCCCGGAAGGCCCGGATTTCGGCGCCGCCTCGGATGGCGATGGCGACCGCAACCTGATCATCGGCAAGAACCGCTTCGTGACGCCGTCGGATTCGCTGGCCCTGCTGGCGGCCAATGCGCATCTGGCGCCGGGCTACAAGGCGGGCATTGCCGGCATTGCCCGTTCCATGCCGACCAGTGCGGCGGCGGACCGGGTGGCCGAAAAGCTCGGCATCGAAATGCACGAAACGCCGACCGGGTGGAAGTTCTTCGGCAACCTGCTCGATGCGGGCCGCGTCACCATTTGCGGCGAGGAGAGCGCAGGCACGGGTTCGGACCATGTGCGCGAGAAGGACGGGCTGTGGGCCGTGCTGCTCTGGCTCAATATCCTGGCGGTGCGCAAGCAGAGCGTCGACGAGATCGTGCGCGAGCACTGGCGTACCTATGGCCGCAATTACTATACGCGGCACGACTATGAAGAGGTCGATGCGGCAGTCGCGGGCAAGCTGGTGGAGGACCTGCGGGTGCAGCTTCCGTCGCTGCCGGGCAGGGTGCTTGCCGATGACATGCAGGTCGCCTATGCCGATGACTTCACCTATCACGACCCGGTGGACGGCTCGACCAGTGCCAAGCAGGGCATTCGCATAGGATTTACCGACGGCTCGCGCATTGTCCTCAGGCTCTCCGGAACCGGGACCGTAGGCGCCACGTTGCGGCTCTACCTTGAACGGTATGAGGCCGCCGATGGACGACATGATCTCGATACCCAGCTTGCTCTCGAGCCCCTTATCGGGATCGCCGACACCCTGGCCCAAATCCAATCCAGAACCGGGCGAGACGCGCCCAGCGTCATTACCTAGACTGGCCCTGTCGATGAAACCAGAACTGGTGCCCCATGCCGGGCGCACGAACCAACTCGGCGCTGTCGCCAGCGCCGAGGGCGTCAACTTTGCCGTCTATTCGGAAAGCGCCAGCGCCATCTGGGTCTGCCTGTTCGACGAGACCGACCAGGAGATCGGGCGCTTCGAACTCGACGTGCATGACGACAATGTGCATGCCGGCTTGATCGCCAATGTCGGGCCGGGCGCGCGCTATGGCCTTCGCGCCGACGGGCCTTATGATCCGGACCAGGGCCTGTTCTTCGACCCCAACAAGCTGCTGGTCGACCCCTATGCGCGGCATCTCGACCGGGTCTTCGTGCGCTCGCCGCGGCTGCGACTGGGGCGCGATGAAGCCGTGGATACCGCACCGCTGGTGCCCAAGGCCATCGTTCCGGGTGGTGGCAACGAGATTGCCCATCCGCGCAAGAAGGCGCCGAGCCTCTACTATGAGCTCAATGTGCGTGGCTTCACCATGCGCCACCCGAGCGTGCAGGGACCGTTGCGCGGCAGCGTCGCGGCGCTGACCACGCGCCGGGTGATCAACCACTTCAAGCATCTGGGCGTCGACACAGTGCAGTTGATGCCGACGGCCGCCTGGATCGACGAAGGCCATCTGCCGGCGCTGGGACTGACCAATGCCTGGGGCTACAACCCGGTCGCCTATTTCGCGGTCGACCCGCGGCTGGCGCCGCGCGGCCCGCAGGAATTGCGGGTGATGACCGATGCCTATCGCAAGGCGGGTATCTCGGTGATACTCGACGTGGTCTACAACCATACCGGCGAAGGCGACAGCCAGGGGCCGATCCTCTCCATGATGGGGCTCGATCCGCAGACCTATTATCGGTGGGTCGAAGTGGACGGGAAGAAACACCTGGTCAACGACACCGGCACCGGCAATACGCTGCGCTGCGACCACCCGGCGGTGCAACGGCTGGTGATCGAGAGCCTGCGCTACTATGTCGAGGAGCTGGGCGTGTCCGGTTTCCGGTTCGACCTCGCGACCATTCTCGGACGTGACCCCGGCTTCAATCCCGAGGCCGAGATGCTGAAAAAGATCAAGGCCGACCCGGTGCTGAGCAAGGCGATCCTAGTGGCCGAGCCCTGGGATCCGGGTCCGGGCGGCTATGGGCTGGGCAAGTTCGGCAAGGAATTTGCCGAGCACAACGACACCTATCGCGATGAAATCCGCGCTTTCTGGAAGGGCGAGAACGGCAAGATCGGCGCCCTTGCCGGCAAGGTTTCCGGTTCGGCGGAAATCTTCGATGTGGCCGGGCGCAAACCCAGCTCCGGCGTCAATATGCTGGCCGTGCATGACGGGTTCACCTTGCGCGACCTCGTGACCTATCACGACAAGCATAACGAGGCGAATGGCGAGAACAATCGCGACGGCCACAACCACAATTCCTCATGGAATTGCGGGGTGGAAGGCGAGACCGAGGATGCGGCGATCAACGCTGCGCGCAAGCGTGACGTGCGGGCACTGCTGGCGACGCTGTTCCTCTCTCGCGGGACGCCGCTGATCCAGCAGGGCGACGAAATGTTCCGGACCCAGCGGGGCAATAACAATGCCTACGCCCAGGACAATGAAATCACCTGGGTCGACTGGGAAGGTGCCGATGGGGCGCTGGTGGACTTCGTCGCTGCCGTCAATGCGTTCCGCAAGGCGCACCCGGCGGTGAGCCACGATCACTGGCTCACGGGCCAGGAGCGCAACGGCGAGCGCGACGTCGTCTGGCTGCGTCCCGATGGCCGCGAGATGAACGAGGGCGACTGGAACGACAGCAGCGCCTCGGTGCTGGGCATGCAGTTGCGCTACAAGGGCGACGAAGTCCTCGTCTGGTTCAATAGGCGCATCGAACCGGTCGTGGCGCGGCTGCCCGAGGGCGGCTGGGCCGTGGGGATCCAGTCCGATCCGGGTGAGGCGGTTGCACTCACCGAGGGCACGGCGACATTGCCGCCGCGATCGGTGGTGGCGCTGGTGCGGCCGCAATAGGAAGAGTTGCTACTCGGCCGCCTGAGCCTTGAACCCGCCGTGCCTTTCGATAAATCCGATGATCTGGTCGAGGCTTTCGCGGCGGAGGAGGTCGGTGAAGACGTAGGGCCGGCCTTCGCGGACCTTTTGCGTGTCGCTTTCCATCACCTGGAGGCTGGCGCCGACATAGGGGGCGAGGTCGGTGTGGGTGATGACCAGCAGGTCGGAGCGGGAGATGGCGGGGCCGCCCTTGCGCGGCACCTTTTCGCCCTGGGCGACGGAGATCACGTAGATGGTGAGGTCGGCCAGGTCGGGGGAGAAGGTGGCGGCCAGGTTGTCGCCGCCGCTTTCGATCAGGATGATGTCGAGATCGGGGAATTTGCGGTTGAGATCGTCGATGGCGGCGAGGTTGAGCGAGGCGTCCTCGCGGATGGCGGTATGGGGACAGCCGCCCGTCTCGACGCCGACAATGCGGTCCTCGGAAATGGCCTGCACGCGGGCGAGGATCAGCGCGTCTTCCTGGGTGTAGATGTCATTGGTGACCACGGCCATGGAATAGCGGTCGCGCATGGCCTTCAGCAGCATTTCGCACAGGGTCGTCTTGCCCGAGCCGACGGGGCCGCCGATGCCGATCCTCAAAGGGCCGTTGAGACTCTTGGACATGGACAACTCCGTTTGTCAGGTGAGGCGCAGGACGATCAGCGCCAGGAAACCGGCGCCGAGGAAGAGGCAGAGTGGGGAATAGACGCGGGCGTCGTTGAGGCGAAAATTGGGTTCGGGCGTGATGGTGGCCCACCAGGGTGTGTAGCCGACAATGCCACGGGCGAGAAACACGGCGCCCAGGGCGATGCCAACAAGGTTGAGCTGCCAGCCGCCGCTGTCGTGATCGGCCAATGCCAGGGCGAAACAGCCGGCAGCGAAGGTGGCGACGGCCACGGCCAGCGAGGCCAGCCTGGGCGGCATGCGCTCGATATCCTTGAAGCCGACCACCGTCTGGGCCAGCAGCTTTTCGTTGCGGATCGGCCAGGTGCGGCCGAGGGCCCAGGTGAGGTGGGCGATGGACACGGCGAAGAGGCCAATGAACATGAAGGAGGCCAGGAGCATGTTCATGAACGGAAAATCCTCGTGGGCAGGGTTTCGTGCTGCATTTGCGCAATATCTGCGCCATAGGCCACGCTGCCAATATCGTCCAGTGCGGCATTGAGGCACAGATCAGCGAGGGTCGCGATGTCCGGCTCCAGCGCCGCCATGATGGCAAGGCCGTCGGACTGGCCGATGGGGACGAGACGGACGGCAACCGAAACCTGCGAATGCACCGTGGCGGTGAGGAAGGCGACGAGGACCGCTAGACGGTCGATGCCGTGGGCGCCGGCCAGGGCACCGACGGCAATGGGATAGGGGCAGGGCTGCGGGAGCGTCAGCGGCCCGTTGGTGGGCCAGGCGGCGCTGGCCAGGGCGAAGGCATTGCCGGTGGTCACGGTCTCGGCGTGGCGCTCGCGGGCGGGCGTGAGGGCGAGGCACAGGTCGGCCAGTTCGCCGAGGACTGCCGGGTCGGCGTGTCCGGCATGGGCGTGGGCGAGGAGGACGGCGTCGGTGCGGAGGCCGCCGTGGTGGAGCGTGCCAGCGATCCAGCCTTCGGCGGTTGCCCGGTCCGCGACCTTGCCCCCAACGATCGCGGTCTCGAGCCCCGCCGACCAGGCGAAGGCCCCCACCGGAAAGGCGGGGGAGAGCCAGGTCAGGAGCTTTTGCAGATCACTCATTTGCGGTTGAGGAGGGCATGGCCGCCATCGCCATGCGCATGGCCATGATAGGCGCCATGCTCGGCAAAGAAGGGCTCGGAGACATTGCTCACCGTGGCGCCGAGGCCTTCGAGCATGGTCTTGAGGACATGATCGCGCTTGATGAGGATGCGGTCAGGCTCCAACTGCGCCGGGGTGTGGCGATTGCCGATATGCCAGGCGAGGCGCAGCAGGTGGCCCGCATCCCGGGCGCGAACCTCGTAGAGCAGTTCCTCGGCCGCGATGACTTCCACCAGCCGCCCGTCATCGAGCTTGAGGACCTGCCGGTCCTCCAGCGTCGTGGTCTGGGGGAAATCGAGCAGGATTTCATCGCCATGCACGAGGCGCAGCATCTTGCGGCGAACGCGGCGCTCGTCATGTTCGAGCACGACGAGGTCAAAAGGGATGCCCTCACCATGATCGGGTGGCAGTACGGAGACGACACGGAGCATGCGGATACTCTTGGGACTAGATCAGGGGGTATTGCTGGCTTCGGTGCAGGTGGCGAGGGGCGCGGCGTTCTCGTCCTGCATGAGGTCGCGCAGGGTGGCCTCGCCCTGGTGGCTCCACCACTCATAGGGGCCGGACACATAGCGGGCGCCCGAGGCGGACACGGTGCTGGCAAAGACCAGCGCCTCGCCCTCGACCGGGACAATGGCGAGGAAATTGGGTGGGGCGTTGATGTAGTGCACACTCAGCGCCGAATCGTCCTCGCAGAGATAGCTGGTGACGCTGCGCTCGATCGTGCCGGTGCTGTCGAGCGACAGGGTGAGACTGGCCGACACCAGCGGCGGGGGCGCTGGCGGGGCCGGCGGGATCGCGTCCTGTGCCAGTGCTGCCGTCGCTGTCGCTGCCAATGCAGCGGTTGCCAGAATGCCTTTGAGTACCATCATGAGCCTGCCTCGGAATCCCGTGAAGCGGATAAGAACGGCCGCAACTCTATCCGCACAATCGTGGTGATTGCTTGTTCTGGCAAGCTCTTGATGCGCAAATCTAAAAGTCCTCCAGGCGGGCTGGGACGATGACCTTGCCGTCGATATCGGCGTAGCCATATTCGGCGGCCAGGGCGGCGGTGACATGCACTTGGCCGGACTTGTCCATCAGCCCGGGATCGGCCCAGAGGCCGGCAATGGCAAGGCCGACAAATTGTGGGGACTCGGAGTTGGACAAGTCGAAATAGTCGGCATTGCGCATCACCGCTTCGGTGCGCACGAGGCCGGGATAGAGCGCCACGGCCGCAACATTGTGCGGGCTGAGGTCGTGGGCAAAGTCATGCGCCAGCTTGTCGGCAGCGGCCTTGGCGGCGCCGTAGATGGCGTTGCCATTATAGGCCTGCGCCGCCCAATAGGAGATGTTGACGATAAGCCCCTTCTGCTGGGCCACCATGGCAGGCGCAACGGCGCGGCTGGCCACGAAAATGGTCCGCACGGCCACATCCATCATGCCCTGCCAGCGCCACATGGGCTGCTCCCAGAAGGGCTTGATCCAGGTGAAGTCGTCACCTTCCACCATGTTTTCGTAGCCCGGCCAGGCATTGTTGACGAGGATGTCGACCTTGCCATGCTCGGCCAGGACTTCGGCCATCGCCAATTCGGTCTGCGCATCGTGGGCATGGTCGCAGACATGGACATGCAGCCGCCCGGGCAGGCCCGCCGCCTCGGCGCGCAGGCCATCGAGCGAACCCTCCAACTGGGCATGGGCGGCCGCCTGCGCCTCAGTCACAGTCCGGCCGGTGACATGCACGGTAAACCCCTTGCCCAGAAGCGCCAGGGCAATGCCCCGGCCGATCCCCCGGCTGGCGCCGGTGACCACTGCAACAGTCGTATCCATGATCGTGCCTCCTCCCAGAGTTCAGGAACGTATCATGAACATTAAGGTGGGTTCGGCAAGCCGGTTTCGTCTCAGAACAGGAAATACCTTTGCGCCATGGGGAGAACCGTGGCCGGTTCGCAGGTGAGAAGCACGCCGTCGGCGCGGACTTCGTAGGTTTCGGGGTGGACGTCGATCTGCGGCGTGGCGGTATTGAGCTTCATGGCCGCCTTGCCGATGCCTGAGCGGGTATTGCTGACCGGGAGCAGTTGCTTGTCGACGCCGAGGCGGTTGCGGAGGCCGGCGTCGTGGGCGGCCTGGGAGATGAAGACGACCGAGGAGCGGCTGACCAGCTTGCCATAGGCGCCGAACATGGGGCGGTAGTGCATGGGCTGGGGCGTCGGGATCGAGGCGTTGGGGTCGCCCATGGGGGCGGCAGCAATGGAGCCGCCGAGCAACACCATTTCCGGCTTCACGCCGAAGAAGGCCGGGTTCCAGAGCACGAGATCGGCGCGCTTGCCCACTTCCACCGAGCCGATGTGCTGGCTCATCCCATGGGCGATCGCGGGATTGATGGTGTATTTGGCGATGTAGCGGCGGACGCGGAAATTGTCGTTGTCGCCGGTTTCCTCCGGCAGGTGGCCGCGCTGGCGCTTCATCTTGTCGGCAGTCTGCCAGGTGCGGATCAGCACTTCGCCGACACGGCCCATGGCCTGGCTGTCGGACGAGATGACCGAAAGCGCACCCATGTCGTGGAGAATGTCCTCGGCGGCGATGGTCTCCTTGCGGATGCGGGATTCGGCAAAGGCCACGTCCTCGGGGATGGACTGGTCGAGGTGGTGGCAGACCATGAGCATGTCGAGATGCTCGGCAATGGTGTTGACCGTGTAGGGGCGGGTCGGATTGGTCGAGGAGGGGATGACGTTGGGCAGGCCCGCGACCTTGAGGATGTCCGGGGCATGGCCGCCGCCGGCGCCTTCGGTGTGGAAGGCATGGATGGTTCGGCCCTTGAAAGCGCCGACCGTATCCTCGACGAAGCCGCTTTCGTTGAGCGTGTCGGTGTGGATCATCACCTGCACGTCATAGGCGTCGGCGACCGAGAGGCAGTTGTCGATGGCGGCCGGAGTTGTGCCCCAGTCTTCGTGCAGCTTCAAACACGAGGCGCCGGAGAGGATCATTTCCTCGAGCGGGGCGGGGAGAGCGGAATTGCCCTTGCCGGCCAGGGCCAGGTTCATCGGGAAAGCGTCGAAACTCTCGATCATGCGCTCGATATGCCAGGCGCCGGTGCAGGTGGTGGCCAGCGTGCCGTGGGCCGGGCCGGAGCCGCCGCCGAGCATGGTGGTGACGCCGCTCATCAGCGCTTCCTCGATCTGCTGGGGGCAAATGAAGTGGATATGGGCGTCCATGCCGCCGGCGGTGATGATCTTGCCTTCGCCGGCAATGGCCTCGGTGGAAGGCCCGATGATGATGTCGACGCCGGGCTGGGTATCGGGATTGCCGGCCTTGCCGATGCCGGCAATGAGACCGTTCTTCAAACCGATATCGGCCTTGTAGATGCCGGTATGATCGACAACCAGCGCGTTGGTGATGACCGTGTCGACGGCGCCCTCGGCCCGCGTGCGCTGGGACTGGCCCATGCCGTCGCGGATGACCTTGCCCCCGCCGAACTTGACCTCTTCGCCATAGGTGGTGAAGTCCTTCTCCACCTCGATGAAGAGCTCGGTATCGGCAAGGCGGACGCGATCACCGGTGGTGGGGCCGTACATATCGGCGTAGGTGGCGCGAGAGATCCGTGCTGGCATGTCGTGTCCCGTTGTGGTGCCCGGGACAAAGGCTTCCCGGGGCTGACTTTGGCTTGGCGCGTCCGATCCCGCAAGGGTCCGGACGCAGGTTGCTCAGCCGAAGTGCCCCGCTCGATCAGTGCAGCGGGCGGCTCCGGCGATAATGGGCGACGGCGCTGTCGATCACCTGATCCATCAGCTTTTCGCCTGCCGCGAGCTCAGGATCCTTGCGCTGGGTCATGGCGACCAGCGAGACACCGAGCAACTGGATGGCATAGGCATGCTTGGTCCTGCCATCCTGATAGTGCTTGTTGCCCCGGGTCTGGAACGACTCCAGCAGGGCGTCGTAAACGGTCGGCGTCATGGCCTGCTTGGCAGCGGTCCAGCTCTTGGTTTCCAGCTTGTCGGCCAGGTCTGCCGCAAGGCTCCCGATCAGTTCCATGGCTTCGGAATCCTTGATGCCGTCCTGCTGCAAATCCGCCAGAACGGAGATGAAGCGCTGCTTGAACTGGGCTTCCTTGGTGGGCTCGGTGGTCATGGCATGGTCCTAGCTTTGGATCGGTGCCCTTAAACCAGCTTTCGCCCGCCGGCGCCATGGTTGGCGGTCGCGAAAATGCGTGCTGCCCGGAGTGTCAAAGACCTCCCATGACCTGTTGACGGAAGCCGAACACGCGCCGCTCGCCGCTCAGCGGCACCAGCCGGACCTCGCGGCTCTGGCCGGGTTCGAAACGCACGGCAGTGCCGGCGGCAATGTCGAGGCGCATGCCGCGCGCCTTGTCGCGATCGAAACGCAGGCCGGCATTGGTCTCGAAGAAATGATAGTGCGAGCCGACCTGGATGGGACGGTCACCGGTATTGGCGACTTCCAGCGTGATTTGCTCAGCACCGGCATTGAGCTCGATATCGCCCTGGGCGGGAATGACTTCTCCGGGGATCATGCTGGCCTCCTCAGGCTGCCAAGGTCAGATAGAGGCCGCCCAGCGCGGTGGCGGCGCCGGCGATGCGGGTCAGGAGCCTGCCGCTGACGCGGGAGAACAGCAGCCCGGCACCGATGCCGATGGCATGCAGCAGGCCTGTGGCGAGCACAAAGCCGGTGGCAAACTGCCAGGCGCCGGCAGCGCCGAGTTCGCCGCCATGGGCATGGCCATGGAAGAAGGCAAAGAAGCCGACCAGCGCCGCCACGGCGCCTGTCGGGATGGGCAGGGCGAGGGCGATGGCGATACCGATGAAGATGACCGAAGCCAGGATGACCGGTTCGACGAAGGGCAGGGGCACGCCGGCAAGGGCGGCGGCAAAGCCAATTGCCATCGTGCCGACAAAGGCCGCGGGCACGGCCAGAACCGCGCGGCCGCCCTGTTGTGCGGCCCAGAGGCCGACGGCCACCATGACCAGGATATGATCGAGGCCGAAGAGCGGATGGCTGAACCCGGCCGCGAGTGAGCCATGCTCGACTGGGTCGAGATGGGCGAAGGCCGGGAGTGTGGCCGCGAGGGTGATCGCCAGGGTGATCAGGCTGCGCTTGGGCATGGAATGGCCTCGTTATCGAATGGGCTGGTGAACGGTCACCAGCTTGGTGCCGTCAGGGAAAGTGGCTTCGACCTGGACGTCGTGGATCATTTCGGCAATGCCCTCCATGACCTGGTCGCGGGTGATGACATGGGCACCGGCCTCCATGAGATCGGAGACGGCGCGTCCGTCCCGCGCGCCCTCGACAACGAAGTCGGTAATGAGGGCGATGGCCTCGGGATGATTGAGCTTGATGCCGCGTTCGAGGCGGCGGCGCGCGACCATGGCAGCCATGGAAATGAGCAGCTTGTCTTTTTCACGTGGGGTCAGGTTCATGACGAGATCCTAGAGATGCCAGAGGCGCGGCAGGCTGCCGGCGCCGGTCAGTTCGAGCAAGACTGGTACGATGAGGCGGCGCAAGGCAAGCCCGGTTGGGGCTATGGCACGTATGACAAGACGTTCGCCATTGGCGCTGGCGGCGATGGTGGCGTCGGGCGGGAGGATGGTCCGCAAGCGCGCGCACAGCGCTTCGGCCCGGTCGGGCGACGCCGCGACATGCAGGATGGTGGCGAAGGCCCGATTGCCGGCCAGGAGGGAAAGGTCTTCGCGCTCTCGGGCGGTGGCGTCGAGGCGGGTGGCCTCGGCATGGATGAGCCTGCCCTTGCGGCGGATGCGCCAGTTGTCGCGGAGCAGGGCATCGGCAGCGTCCTCGCCCATGGCGTCGCGCCCGAGAAGGACGGACTCGATGGCGGTGAGTGTCGCGCCGTCCTCCAGGTTCGCTTCGAGCGTGCGGTCGAGCTTGCTGGCGGCGAAGAGGATGGTCTCTTGCGGCAGCCAGTCGAGATGCGCATCGGCGCCGACCTCAAGACGGGTCTCGACGCGGGCAAAATCGCCCGTAGAACGATAGCTGCGCTCGCAGGCCTGGGTGGTGAGCACGAGGTGTCCGCCCGGCGCGACCTCGGCACTCCATTGCAAATGGTCCCCTCCGGTAATGCCGCCCGCGGTGTTGATGAGCACGGCTTCGAGGGCGCTGGAATGGGTATTGGGCAGGCGGATCTTGCCGCAGCCCTCCTGAAAGAGCGTGTCGAGAACGGTCTGGCCATCGCGCTGCTTGGTCGCAATACGACCGATGCCGCGCGCCCGCTGCAGTACGGGGGAGATCACAATTTGCGTCGGCGTTTGAATCACTGCAACGATCCGGCTGTCATTCCGTTTAGGGGGTGAGCAAACGCTCTTTCAGAGATAATTTTCAAGAGGTTATTCAAATGACCATCAAATCTGCTCTGTCCGTTGTTGCCCTCGCTGCTGGCCTTTCGGCGGTCCCTGTCATGGCCCAGGCCCCGACGATGATCGGCACGCAAACCGTCGCTGAAGCCGACGTGGAAGCGGTGAAGGCTCGTTGTCTTGCCCTCCAGACTGCTGCGGAGACCCAGTCGCTCGTCAGCCCGTCCGGCAGCGAGATCGAGACTGAAGAGGAAGTCGAGAACGACAATGAAACGTCTGTTGCCGGTGACGCTGCAATTTCCAGCGAACCCGCCCTGACCGAGTCGCCGACGGCCCTTAGCGTGGACCTTGCCGTAGTCACGCTCGAAGACTGCGAGGCCGGTGGCTGGTTCGACAATTAACAGGACCTCCTCGGTCCGAAGAGCGCCCGGCCTTGGCCGGGCGTCTTTCTTTGGTTGCGTATTTCAGACCATGAGGTGCCGGCGCACTTCAGGCATATCCAGGTCACTGGCCGGCCCGCAGTGCATGATCTCGCCGCGGTCCATGACATAGATGTTGTCGGCGATTTCGCGGCAGAAATCCAGGAACTGCTCGACCAGGAGGATGGTCATGCCTTTCTCGTCGCGAAGGAACTGAAGGGCGCGGCCGATATCCTTGATGATCGAGGGCTGGATACCTTCGGTGGGTTCATCAAGAACCAGGACCTTGGGCCGGGTGACCAGCGCACGCCCGATCGCGAGCTGCTGCTGTTGGCCCCCCGAGAGATCGCCGCCCCGGCGCCCCAGCATGGACTTGAGCACCGGGAACAGGTCGAAAATGTAGTCAGGAATATTGCGTTCGCTGCGCGGGAGAGCCGCGTAACCGGTTTCCAGATTCTCCTTGACCGTAAGCAGCGGAAAGATTTCGCGGCCCTGCGGCACATAGCCGATGCCCATGCGCGCCCGCTTGTAGGGTGGGGTGCGCTTGAGCACTTCGGCACCGAAGGTGATGTCGCCGGCCGAGATGTGGTTGATGCCGGTAATGGCGCGCAGGGTCGAGGACTTGCCCACGCCATTGCGGCCCAACACTGCCGTGATCCTGCCGGGCTGGCAGGTTATGGAAATGCCCTTGAGCGCCTGGGCGGCACCATAGTGCAGGTCGATGGCGTTGACGGCGAGGGCTGTGGTCATGGGCGTTCCTGGCTCGAAAGCGCGCCGTGCAGGGTGTCGACGGCAAATCTGTGGGTGGCATCCGGCGCGCCGGCAAGATGACCGATGGCCTCGGCCATGGAAACCAGGTGCAAGCGCTCATCGAGAGTCAGCCGGGCGCGCCAGAGCGGCTTGAAGTGACGCAGGCACTGGCGCGGGCTGACCTGGCGCGCGGCCCAGGCCGCATAGGCCAGGATTTCGTCGAGCCGGTGTTGGGCGGCAATCAGCGATATCTGGCGGCGGACTTCGGCCTCGGCGGCAGGCGTCAGGCCGCCCTCGCCGGCAATGGCAAAGAGCAGGATGGCGGCGGCCAGGGCCGGGTCATCCACACTGCCGAGCACGGAGCTTTCCGCTTTTTGCCGGAAGCGGAAGCGCCGATAAGCGCCGCGCAGATGGCCCGCTGCATCGAAGACCTCGCTGCCGAAGGAGTGCAGCGCCTTGACGCGCCAGTACCAGACTGCGGCAATAGTCATGGCCGTCGCGGCCAGTGCCAGAATGTGCATATCGGAGCCCTCCAGGTTACCCTGAAGGGAGCCTTTCATTCGCGTTTCGTTCTGGCAATCGCGTGGTACTGCGTACGGAGTAACCCGGATGGTCATCGGCCCAAGTACCTCTCGATGACCACGGGGTTCTGGCTGACCTGGTCGAGCGACCCTTCGGCCAAGACCGACCCTTCGGCGAGGCAGACGACGCGGGAGCCAAGATCGCGCACGAAGCTCATGTCGTGCTCGACAACGACGACGGAGCGGGTCTGGGCGATTTCCCGCAGCAGCGTGGCCGTTTCCTCGGTTTCGCTGTCGGTCATGCCGGCCACGGGTTCGTCGACCAAGAGGAGCTTGGGGTCCTGCGCCAGGAGCATGCCGATTTCGAGCCACTGCTTCTGGCCGTGGCTGAGATTGGCGGCCAGTTCGTCCTTGCGGGCGATGAGGCGCACGGTTTCGAGGATTTCGGTGATGCGGGCGATGTCCTCGGCGCCGGGCGTATAGAACAGCGCGCTGAAAATGCCGCGCGGCTTCTTGAGCGCCATTTCGAGATTGTCCCAGACGGTGTGGCTCTCGAAGACCGTCGGCTTCTGGAACTTGCGGCCGATGCCCAGATTGGCGATGGCGGCCTCGTCGAGCTTGGTGAGGTCGGTGCGACCATCGAACAGGACTTCGCCGGCATCGGGGCTGGTCTTGCCGGTGATGATGTCCATCATCGTGGTCTTGCCGGCGCCATTGGGCCCGATAATGGCCAGCATTTCGGCCGGCTTGACGATGATGGAGAGGTTGTTGATGGCCTTGAAGCCGTCGAAGGCGACAGACACGCCGTCGAGGTAGAGCATTGTGTCGAGGGCCTTGCTCATGACGTCACTCCGCCGGCTTGGGTTGGGGATTGTCGCCGAAGGTGGCGGGATCCTCGCCACGCTCGATATCGGCCGATTGGGCAGGCGTTGGCGCGGTGGGTTGTTCGTCCCGGGCCAAGCTCTGCCGGCCAAAGAATTGCGCCCAGAGGCCCACTATGCCCCTGGGCAGGAAGAGCGTGGTGAAGATGAAGAGGGCGCCCAGAGCAAAGAGCCAGAATTCGGGCAGGGTGGTGGTGAACCAGGACTTGCCGAGGTTGACGACGATGGCGCCGATGATCGGACCGATCAGCGTGCCGCGGCCACCTACGGCGGTCCAGATGACCACTTCGATGGAATTGCCCGGCTCGAATTCGGACGGGTTGATGATGCCCACTTGGGGCACATAGAGCGCCCCGGCAATGCCGGCCATGATGGCCGAAACGGTGAAGGCAAAGAGCTTCACATATTCAACCCGGTAGCCCAGGAACCTTGTGCGGCTCTCGGCGTCGCGGACGGCGACCATGACCTTGCCGAGCTTGGAATTGACGATCATCGAGCAGACAAGGACCGAGAGCGCCAAGGCGATGGCCGTCGCCGCGAAGAGCGTGGCGCGGGTGCCCTGCGCCTGCACCGGAGCGCCAAGGATGTCCTTGAAGTCGGTGAGGCCGTTATTGCCGCCAAAGCCCATGTCGTTGCGGAAAAAGGCTAGCAGCAGGGCGAAGGTCATCGCCTGGGTGATGATGGAGAGATAGACGCCGGTGACGCGGCTCCTAAAGGCGAAGAAACCGAAGATGAAGGCGAGGAGGCCCGGCACGAAGACCACCATGCCAAAAGCGAACCAGAAATTGTCGAAGCCCAGCCAATACCAGGGCAATTCCTTCCAGTTCAGGAACACCATGAAGTCGGGAAGGATCGGGTTGCCATAGACGCCGCGGGTGCCGATCTGGCGCATGAGATACATGCCCATGGCATAGCCGCCGAGCGCGAAGAAGGCGCCGTGGCCGAGCGAGAGAATGCCGCAATAGCCCCAGACCAGGTCGAGTGCCAATGCGAGGATGGCATAGGCCAGATATTTGCCCATGAGCGAGACGAGATAGGTCGGCACGTGGCCGAACTGGCCCGGCGGGATCAGCAGATTGGCCATCGGAACGAGGGCCGCGACGGCCAGGAAAATGCCGATGACCCAGATGGCCTTCTTGTCGAGCGCGCGGAACAGGGCTTGGGTCAGCATCGCGGGATACTCCGGTCGACATAGAAAAAGCGCGAAGCAAGGGGCGCCTTTGCATCCCTCCCCCTTGAGGGGAGGGAATGAGGGTGGGGGTGGTTGTGTGGTCCACTGATGGACCTCCACCCCCAACCCCTCCCCTCAAGGGGGAGGGGAGCGACGGAACCGTCATGTTTGAGCGTGTTCATCATTGCTCCACCGCCCGGCCCTTGAGGGCAAAGAGGCCGCGGGGGCGCCGCTGGATGAAGAGGATGATGAGGACGAGGATCAGGATCTTGCCCAGGACCGCGCCGGCATAGGGTTCGAGGAACTTGTTGGCCACGCCCAGAGTCAGGGCGCCCACCAGCGTGCCCCAGAGATTGCCCACGCCGCCAAAGACCACCACCATGAAGCTGTCGATGATGTAGTTCTGCCCGAGGTTGGGGGAGATGTTGTCGATCTGGGTGAGCGCTACGCCGGCAAGGCCGGCGATGCCCGAGCCGAGACCAAAGGTCATGGCGTCGACAAAAGGGGTGCGGATGCCCATGGCCGAGGCCATGCGCCGGTTTTGCGTCACTGCGCGCATCTGCAGCCCCAGGGGCGTGCGGTTGAGGATCACCAGCAGCATGGCAAAGACGATCATCGCGAAGATGACGATCCAGAACCGGCCATAGGTGATCGAGAGGCCGTAGAACTCGGTCGAGCCGGCCATCCAGGTCGGAGCGATGACCATCTGGTTGGTGGGGCCGAAGATGGAGCGCACGGTCTGCTGCAGGATCAGCGACAGGCCCCAGGTGGCGAGCAGGGTTTCGAGGGGCCTGCCGTAGAGCCAGCGGATGATGCCGCGCTCGATGCCCACGCCGATGGCGCCGGTGACGAGGAAGGCGCAGGGCAGGGCGATGAGCAGGGAATAGTCGAGCAGGCCCGGGAAATTCTGGCGGATGGTGAGCTGGACGATGAAAGTGGTGTAGGCGCCGAGCATGACCATTTCGCCATGGGCCATATTGATCACGCCCATGACGCCGAAGGTGATGGCGAGGCCGATGGCTGCGAGCAGCAGGACCGAGCCGAGCGATACGCCGAACCACACGTTCTGCAGGGCGCCCCAGACGGCGCGTTCCTGCTCGAGACCGGCAATGGCGGCGTCTATCGGCGCCTGCAATTCCGTGGGCGCATCAGTACGTGCAGCGTTGAGAATGGTGACGGCATTGCGTCCCGCGCCGGCGGCGATCAGCGGGATGGCGGCCTGGCGGTCTTCAAGGCTCTGATCGGGGTCCTTGAAGATGGTGACGGCGCGAGCCGTCTGCATGGCCTTGAGCACATTTGGGTTGGTCTCCGCGGCGATGGCCTCGTCGAGCAGCGGCAGGTTGGTCGGGTCGGGTTTGGCGAGAAATCCGTTGGCGGCGGTGAGACGGGTGGCGGGGTTGTCGCTCATCAACGTCATCCCGGCCAGGGCCGCGGCAATATCGCGCCTCAGGCCATTGTTGACGCGGATTTTGGCGAGGTCGGCATCGGCGGCCAACTCGGTCGGTTCGCCGGTGAGCGGGTCAAGATAGGCAGAACCGCGTTGGATCAAGACGGTGCCGGTTGTCTCATCCACATAAAGGGTACCTGCGCCAAGCGCGGTCAGGGCAGGAACCACGGCACTGTCGCCGGTCGAGGCGAGGTCGATGACCAGCTGGCTGAGTTCCTTAAGGCTGGCCTCGCCCATGGCGGCGATGCTGGCGGGAATGTCGATGGGAGCGTCCTGCGCCTGGCTGGCGGGGATGAGCAGGAACGGCAGGGCCAGGAGCACCAGGCGGAGAGCGCGGAGGATCAGCATCGCAGGGCAAGTCCTTGTCGTTCTTCGGGAGCCCTCACGAAGGGCCTCTCGGAGACCTCATCCTGAGCCTGTCGAAGGGCGAGGTCGGTAGCACAGTGGCCGCGACCTCGTGGTTCGACAGGCTCACCATGAGGTCTAGGAGGTAGCAGGGGCGATGGTCGCCCCTGCAAGGAGTGTTGGCCGATTACATCGCCGAGCCGCAGGTCTTGGTCTCGGTATTGTAGTTGCCGCAGTTGATCGGCGCGGTCCAATCGGCCTCGAGCATCTTGCTCTCAGGCAGGAAGTCGGACCAGGCGTCGCCCGGAACCACGTCTTCGGTTTCCCAGACCACGAAGAACTGGCCGTCGTCCTGGATTTCACCGATCAGCACCGGCTTGGTGACGTGGTGGTTGGGGAGCATCTTGGCGATACCGCCGGTCAGGTTCGGCGTTTCGAGGCCAACGATGGCGTCGATCACGGCGTCGGCATCGGTGGTGCCGGCCTTTTCGACGGCAGCAACCCAGAGGTTGAAGCCGATGAGGTGGGCTTCCATCGGGTCATTGGTGACGCGGTCTTCCGAACCGATGAAGGTCTGCCAGGCTTCGATGAACTCGGCGTTTTCCGGCGTATCGACCGACATGAAGTAGTTCCAGGCGGCCAAGTGACCCACCAGCGGCGTGGTATCGAAGCCGGAGAGTTCTTCTTCGCCCACGGAGAAGGCGACGACCGGGATGTCCTCGGCCATGACGCCCTGGTTGCCCAGTTCGCGGTAGAAGGGCACGTTGGCGTCGCCGTTGATGGTCGAGACCACGGCGGTCTTCTTGCCGGCCGACCCGAAGGCCTTGATGTCGGAGACGATGGTCTGCCAATCGGAATGACCGAAGGGCGTGTAGTTGATCATGATGTCGTCGGCGGCCACACCCTTGTCGAGCAGGTATTGCTCAAGGATCTTGTTGGTGGTCTGGGGATAGACATAGTCGGTACCGGCCAGAACCCAGCGTTCCACGCCTTCCTCGTTCATGAGGTAGTCGACGGCCGGGATGGCCTGCTGGTTCGGGGAAGCGCCGGTGTAGAACACGTTGCGCTGGGATTCTTCACCTTCGTACTGGACGGGGTAGAAGAGCAGCGAGTTGAGTTCTTCAAAGACCGGCAGGACCGACTTGCGGCAGACCGAGGTCCAGCAGCCGAAGACAGCGTCCACCCCGTCGACTTCGATCAACTGGCGGGCCAGTTCAGCGGCCAGCGGCCAATCGGACGCAATGTCGACCACCACGGGTTCGAGCTGCTTGCCGAGCACGCCGCCCTTGGCATTCTGCTGCTCGATGAGGAACAGCATGGTGTCCTTGAGCGTGGTTTCGGAAATCGCCATCGTGCCCGAGAGCGAATGGAGGATACCCACCTTGATGGTGTCGTCCTGTGCGATGGCCGGGAAGGCCGACAGGGTGACGCTGCCGGCGAGAGCCGCAGCGAGCAGAGCGCGTTTGGCGCTGAAAGTGTTCATGTGTTTGTCCCTCAAGAGAAGTGAAGCCCCTCAAGACACCAGGGAGGCGTCTTGGGGGCACACTGGGACACTTCTTAACCGGCGCCCTATACGTCGATTGACGTAGCCTCCTCCGCGCAGACATGGCGTAGGTCGCGAAAGCCCTGAAAAACCGCGTGATTTTCGGCCGTTCCGTGCTATGCAAGGCGTGGCGGTTTTTTGGGCATAGCGGCGAACTGGTTAAGACTTGAGCGGGTATCGGGACGAATAATGGCACGGCAGCGGATCATCCCGATCAGGCGCGAGTACAATCGCTGGGTCGCCAACCAGACGCTGGAAGACTATGCGCTGCGCTTCACGGCCAAGTCGGCGCGACGCTTTTCCAATGACCGAATCTCGCAGACGGCGATCGGCGCCATCTCGTTCCTGGCACTCGAAGCCATTGGCGGGGCGATCACGCTGAGCTACGGCACGTCCAATGCGCTGATGGCCATTGTCGTGGCGTCCATCGCCATATTGCTCGTCGGCGTGCCGATCTCGCGCTACGCGACGCGCCACGGCGTCGATGTCGACCTGCTCACCCGGGGGGCGAGCTTTGGCTATATCGGCTCAACGATAACGTCGCTGATCTATGCCAGTTTCACCTTTATCCTCTTCGCCATTGAAGCCTCGATCATGTCGAGCGCGCTGGAGCTGGCTTTCGGCATCCCCCTGTGGATCGGGCATATCATTTCGGCGCTGGTGGTCATCCCGCTGGTGACACATGGCATCCGCATGATCTCGTCGTTCCAGATGCTGACCCAGCCGATCTGGATCGTGCTCAATATCCTGCCGTTCTTCTTCATCGCCTTCATGGACTGGGAAAAGTTCGACCTGTGGCGGGCCTTTGCCGGGCTGGGACAGCCCGAGGGCGCAGCCGGGACCATCGCGCCCTTCCAACTGGCCAGTTTCGGCGCGGCCTCGGCCGTCATCCTGGCGCTGATGACGCAGATCGGCGAGCAGGTGGACTTTTTGCGCTTCCTGCCCGCCGAAGGGGCGCCGAAATGGCGACACAAGATCGGCATTTTTCTGGCCGGGGCCGGCTGGGTCGTAGTGGGCGCGCCCAAGCTCATCGCAGGATCGTTCCTCGCCTTCCTGGCGCTATCGGCCGGGGTGTCGCCCGAACACGCCTCGGAGCCGGGCTACATGTATGCCGTGGCCTTCGGCTACATGATCCCCAACGAAATGGTGGCCCTGCTGCTGATGGCCGTGTTCGTGGTCGTGAGCCAGCTCAAGATCAACGTGATGAACGCCTATGCCGGGTCGCTCGCCTGGTCGAACTTCTTCTCGCGGCTGACCCACAGCCATCCTGGGCGCGTCGTCTGGCTGTTGTTCAACGTGGCCATTGCCCTGCTGCTGATGGAGCTGGGCATCTACCGGCTGCTGGAAGAGACGCTGGGCATCTTCTCGATCATCGCCATGGCCTGGCTCTGCACGATCTCGGCGGACCTGTTCGTCAACAAGCCCTTGGGGCTGGCGCCGCCGGGGATCGAGTTCAAGCGCGCCCATCTCTATGACATCAACCCGGTCGGCGTCGGCTCGATGCTGATATCGGCCACCGTCGCGCTGGTCGCCCATTTCGGGGCTTTCGGGGAGACGGCTGCGGCCCTGGCGCCCTATATCGCGCTGGTTGTCTGCTTTGTCGCCTCGCCCACCATCGCCTGGGCGACCAAGGGCCGGTATTATCTTGCGCGCAAGCCGCGGAAGCAGTGGCAGGAACGGGCGACGCTGACCTGCTCGATCTGCGAGCATCCATTCGAGCCCGAGGACATGGCCTGGTGCCCGGCCTATGCGGCGCCGATCTGTTCGCTCTGCTGCTCGCTCGACGCACGCTGCCATGACATGTGCAAGCCGCATGCGCATTTCCGGGCGCAGACCCATGCCGTCGCATCGTCCATTCTCCCCGAATGGGCCATCGAGAAACTGCAATCCCGGCTGGGGCGTTTCGGCCTGTCGATGGGGTCGGCGCTGGCCATCCTGGGCGGCATGCTGGGGCTCATCTATTACTTTGCCAGCCGTTCTGCGCCCCATACGTCCGAAGTGGTTGGGGGAACGCTCCTGGTGGTGTTCTTCGTGCTCGCTGTCGCAGCGGGGGTCATGACCTGGTTCCTGGTGCTGGCCCATGACAGCCGGCTCGTGGCCGAGGAGGAAAGCTCGCGCCAGAACACGCTGCTGCTCAAGGAAATCGACGCGCACGGCAAGACCGACGCCGAGTTGCAGCGGGCCAAGGAAAAGGCCGAGGCGGCCAATCAGGCCAAGAGCCGCTATGTGGTGGGCCTCAGCCACGAATTGCGCACGCCGCTCAATGCGGTCATGGGCTATGCGCAAATCCTCGAACGTGACGCGCAATTGCCGGAGAACCGGCGCGGGTCGGCCCAGGTGATCCGGCGCAGCGCCGAGCACCTATCGGGCCTGATCGACGGGCTGCTGGATATTTCCAAGATCGAGGCGGGGCGCCTGCAGGTCTATTCCAACGAGATCAACATCCAGGATTTCCTCGACCAGATCGTCGACATGTTCCGCCTGCAGGCCGAGGCCAAGGGGCTGGAGTTCCGCCACAGCCGCGCCGAGGCGCTGCCCACCTATGTGCGGACGGACGAAAAGCGGTTGCGGCAAATCCTCGTCAACCTGCTGTCCAATGCGATCAAGTTCACTTCCACGGGCCACGTCCGCTTCGATGTCGCCTATCGGATGCAGGTGGCAACCTTCAGTGTCGAGGATAGTGGCAGCGGTATTGCGCCAGACGATCTCGACCACATTTTCGAGCCCTTCGTGCGCGGCGAGGCCGAGCGCAACCGCTTCACGCCAGGCCTCGGGCTGGGGCTGACTATTACCAAGCTTCTTACCGAAACGCTGGGGGGCGAGATTACCGTCTCCAGCACGGTGGCTGTGGGGACCCGGTTCCAGGCGCGGCTGATGCTGGCCAAGGTCGATCGGCCTGCGGCGCGTTCAGGACCGGCGCAAAAGATCGTTGGCTATAATGGAGCGCCGCGCACCATCCTGGTGGTCGACGACAATGCCGATCATCGTGAACTGATGCGCGAGATGCTTTCGCCACTCGGCTTTGCCGTGTTGACGGCAGAGGGCGGTGCGGCATGCCTTGCCATGCTGGACGGGGTCGAGCCCGACCTCTTCTTTGTCGATATCCGCATGCCGGGCATGAGCGGCTGGGAACTGGTCCGTGCCCTGCGCCAGCGCGGTGTCTCCGCGCCGATCATCATGCTCTCGGCCAATATCGGAGATGGCGCCAATCCAACCAGTGCGGATGCTGGCCATTCGGACACGCTGGCCAAGCCGGTCGATCTCAGCCAAATCATCGACAAGCTGGGAGCCCATCTGGCCCTCGACTGGGTCCATGCCGAGGCGCCTGCGGCGGCCAGGCCGGGCCGCATGCGCTCGCCCGGTGCTGAACACTTGCGCGACCTGGCCAATCTCGGGCAAATCGGTCATGTGCGCGGCATTGACGCCAAGCTCAGCGAGCTGTCGTCCGAGCCGGCCAACCGGCCGCTGGTGGATGCCCTCAGGCGGCACATGCAGGAATTCGATTTCGACGGATTCGCCGAAACGCTGGAGCGGGTGCGCCATGAGCCGGATTGAGAAGGAGCAGGATATCGTCCTTCTGGTCGATGACTCTCCGGAGTCGCTGGGTTTCCTGACGACTGCCCTCGAGCAGGCCGGCGTCACGGTTCTCGTGGCGCGCAGTGGCGAGGCCGCACTCAAGATCGTGGAGCGGGTGACGCCGGACGTGGTGCTCATGGACGCGATCATGCCGGGGCTCGATGGGTTTCAAACCTGCCAGCGAATGAAGGCGCTGGCGCCGCTGACCCATGTGCCGATCATCTTCATGACCGGGCTGACCGAGACCGAGCATATCGTGCACGCGCTCGAAAGTGGCGGTGTGGACTACCTCAGCAAGCCGATCAATGTGGACGAGTTGCGCGCCCGTATCCGCGTACACCTGGCCAATGCCCGAAGGGCCCAGAGTGCCCGCATCGCGCTGGATGCGGCAGGGCGGCACCTGGTGGCATTCGGGCCCGGAGGCGCCGTGCTCTGGTCGACGCCGCAGGCCAACCGGCTACTGGAGCGGTCGGGTGTCGACGCAGACATGCAGCCCGACATGTCGCGTCGCTTCGTTGGCTGGCGAGCCGGCGAGGGCGATGGGCTGGTCCCCGGGGGCGGATTTGACCTTGATGCGGCCAATGCCCCGAAGCTGCAATTCGAATATCTGGGCATGGTGGGCGGCGACGAGTATCTCTTCCGCCTGGCTCGTGCCCAGGAAGACGGTCAGGAAGAGGTCCTCAGACAGCATTTCGGGCTGACCGCCCGCGAAAGCGACGTCTTGCTCTGGATTGCCCGCGGCAAATCCAACAAGGATATCGGCGATATCCTGGGGCTCAGTCCGCGCACGGTGAACAAGCATCTCGAGCAGGTCTATACCAAGCTTGGTGTCGAGAACCGCGCCTCCGCGGCCATCAAGGCCATCCAGGCGCTGCAGGCGCCGTTTGAGCTCTAGGCGATCTCATTCACAATTTTCCAAGCCGGCGTCTTTGCGGGAACCGGTTCGCGCGCTCTGAGTTGAGGAAGCGAACCGGGTCTGATGATGGCCCGGACCTGCTACGACGGAACGCCAATAGAGCCTCCGTCAATTGATCGGTGGCGGGCCACAGAGGCTGACGCTCCTCTGTAGTCTGCCCCGGACGGGCGCGAAACTTCGGTTTCGCGCCCTGTTTTTTTGTCCGCAACACCTCTCGTATTGGGAAATATCCGTAATAAGCATAAGGATTGGGAAATATCCGTAGCTCATAGAGTGAGTTGAAAATAAGTATAAAATAATCTCGTGTGAGTCTATGCAACTTTTCCTACGAGTCTATTGGCCAAGTGCGGTGTCATTCATTTGCGTGTCTATTGGTCGTGTATTCCAATTGCGGCGCCACGCCGCGGAAGGAGATGGACGATGAAACTCTCGATCTTGCTTTGTGCATCCGCCGTTCTTGCTTTTGGAGCTTCCGTGCCTGTACAGGCTCAGTCTCTCCTGGGCGGTCTTCTCGGAGGCAGCAGTAATACTGAACTGCTGACGCTCGGCTCGGGTGATGCCGGGACTTCGGGTCTGGTCAATGTTGGCGTGGGCGGCAACAACCAGTTGCTCGATGCCAATGTGGGCGGCAATCTCGCCAGCGCCACGGTGGGGACAAGCAGTGGGTCCGGTGTCGGCGGGACTATCGGGCTTCTCGATGGCACGGCGACCCTCGGTCTTGGGGTTGGCGGCACCAACCTGGCGTCGGTCGATATCGGAATTGGCGGCGGCGGTGGTGGCGGGGGTCCTGGCGGTCCCGGTGGCCCCGGCGGTCCCGGTGCGCCCGGCGTGAACGGCAATGGCGGCCTCGTCCCCGGCGGAGCGCTGGCCAGCGCCGGTGGTGGCGTCATCGCTTGCCAGGGCGTGTCCAGCAGTGAACTGGAGCGTTTGATCCTGTCGACGCGGATCGATCGTTCCTGGGGCAGTGCCCACAATGTCGATATCCGGAAGATCAGCGTATGTCCCGAGTTGAGGGCGTGGCTGGCGGCGGCCCTGCGCCAGACGGGCCTGGGTCAATCCCTGCGGTCGGCCATCGTGTCGGACGAATTGCTGACCGCAACGCTCAATCGGTCTCCCCACTCCGCCGACAGGGTGTTTGCCGTCCAGCGCAGCGGGAGCCGCTTGACCGTTTTCGTCTACTAAGTGGAGGCCGGCCCGCGGAAGCGGGCCGGCCCTTTGACGGTGCCGGTCGACCGGCAGTCTCGTTAGTTTCCGGTTTACCACCCGTTCGTTGGACAGGGTTCCGGTTGAACACGTTTTTCCCGGGGAGCTTGAAATCCCTCCCGTCGCCGCTTCATGGTCTGCAGGTTCCCCGTCAGGAGTTGAGTCCGCACCCATGCCTCTGCAGCCCGATGCCATCGACAAGAAGCTCCTGCGAGAATTGCAGCGCGACTCGCAACGCAGTGTTCAGGTGCTGGGCGATTGCGTCGGCCTGTCGCCCTCCGCCTGCCACCGACGGATCAAGGCGCTTGAGGAAGCCGGTTTGGTCGTGGGATACCATGCTGACCTGGATGCGGGTCGGCTGGGCTTTGCGATGCAGTTCTTCATCGAGGTCGGCCTGACAAGTCAGAGCGAGGCCGCCCTCGAGGCCTTCGAGGATGCCGTTAAGGACATTCCCGAGGTGCTGGAGTGCCATCTGATGGCGGGGCAATCGGACTATATCCTGCGCGTCGTGGTCCGTGACCACGAGGATTTCGAACGGCTGCACCGTCGGCTCAGCGCGCGCCTGCCGGGCGTGGCCCGCATCCATTCCAACATGAGCATCCGTCTCGTAAAGGCCCTGACCGGCCTGCCGATCTGACTGCCCCCAAAATGGCGGCATACTGCACAATACTTGTGCAGGATAAATTTTTGGCGCCATATTGAGCGAAATGTACTTGCCTAATCGAAAATGCTGCGCATGATTGCAGTTGAGGCGGTCAGCCTTGCCGGGTGATAGGGACGCCTGGTTGTTCCGCCCCGCGTCATTCTTCCGAGGGAACGGGAAGGGCGCGGGGCGAGCCTCCACGTGGCGAGGCGTGGGGTCTTCGCTGTTGGCATGCGTCAGGCGCCACCGTGTATGCATAGATTTTAGGCATACCCGGTTGCAGCTTTCGATTTGGACAGTGTTTACAGGTCATTTACCATCGCAGTTCTACTGTCTATGCCGGGGCAGGAGGGTAAAGCGCTGGAATGGCGAGCGATATCGGTCGAATAGGTGCGGCGCTCGATCTGGTGTCGGCCCATGGCTGAGCAAGTGACGCCAGACGTGCCGGCTTCGCCCCGCGCCATGCGCGTGGTGATGGAAGGGATCGGGCAGGAACTCCACACTTATTCGGTGGGCAATCTGCAGATCGTCAAGCAGACCAAGCTATTGGCGGTCAACGCCATTATCGAGGCCGCGCGGGCGGGCGATGCCGGCAAGGGCTTCGCCGTCGTTGCCAATGAGGTGCAACGCCTCGCCGAAAGCGCCGCCGATATCGCGGCGCGATTCCAGGACGTGGTGGTGGGACGGATCAGCCTGGGACGGACCATGTCCGGCACGCTGGTCGAGGAGATGGAAGGCGCGCGCCTCACCGACCTGGCGCAGACGCTGGTGCAACTGATCGTCCGCAATCTTTATGAACGGACCGCCGATGTGCGCTGGTGGGCCACCGACACTGCCTTCTGGCAGGCGCTGGAGGGGGACGATCCCACCGCACGCCAGTTTGCCGCCGAGCGGCTTGCCACCATAAACCGCTTCTATTCCGTCTATTGCGACCTGGTTCTCACCGATGCACGCGGGCGGGTCGTGGCCAGTGCCAATCCGGCGCATGCCAGGGCTTTGCTTGGCGCCGACCTGTCGCGCGAGAGCTGGTTCCGGGCGGCCATGGCGACGAAGAGCGGCGACGACTACGCAGTGGATGAGGTGATGGAAAGCCCACACCATGACAAGCGCGAAGTGCTGGTCTATTCGACAGCCGTACGCGCAGGTGGCAAGGCCAACGGACCGGCGCTGGGCGCGCTGGGGGTCTATTTCGACTGGCAGACGCAGGGCCGGTCCATTGTCGAGACCGAGGCGGCCCTACCGCCACAGGTGGCCGAGCGAACCGAAGTCATGCTGCTCGATGCCCGTGGCCGCATCATCGCGACGACGCGGCCCGAACATCGCTTCACCCAGTTCCCGCTCAACGACAATGGGCAGGTGCGCGGCAGCTATCTCGATGCCGCCGGCAATATCGTCGCCTTTGCCCGTACCCTGGGCTACCAGGAATATGACGGGCTGGGGTGGTGGGGTGTCATCGTGCAACGAGCCGAAAGCGAGGACAGAATCCGCGCCTCGCTGGGCATGGGCGGCTGAGCCCGGAGGCTCAGCGGAGGCCCAGTTGAGAGAGCATGGCCAGGGTATCGATCGTGGCGCGCCGCTCGGTGATCATACCATCGACGATCCGCCAGAAGACGATGCCGGTGATTTCAATGGACTTCCCGGTGGGCGCGATCCCGTTGAACGGGCCGAGATGTGTGCCGCGCCAGGTGTTGCGGGTGGCGACCCATTCGCCCTCGGCCAAGGTCTGTTCCACCGTCACGTGGATATCGGGAAAGCCGGTGCGGATGTCGATCAGCGCCTGCCGCAGATCCTCGCGTCCGGTCAGCCCTGTCTCAACGTGGATGTCGTGATCAATGAAGTCTTCTGCCGTCAGGGCGGCAATCGCATCAACGTTGCCGGCATTCAGGCCAATCTCGAATATGCTACGGGCAATGGCGCGATTGCGCTCCAGGTCCGACACGCTTGCCTCCCATGGTGCAAGGTCAGCATAGTGCGCAAAATAACATTCGCCGGATGGGGCAGCAATGTCAGCGTTTCCCGAAGTCACGCGCACATTTCTCGCGGGCATTGCCGCCAATAACGACAAGGCCTGGTTCGACGCCAACCGAGATCTCTACGAGGCTGGCTATGTCGAAGCCGGCAAAGCCTTCGTTTCGGCCATGGCCCCGCATTTGCAGGCGCTGTCGCCCGGTGTCCATGCCGAGCCGCGCGTCAATGGCTCGATCATGCGGATCAACCGCGATGTGCGCTTTTCCAAGGACAAGCGCCCCTACAAGACCCATCTCGACTTCTGGTTCTGGCATGGGGAGAAGAAGGGCTGGAATTGCCCAGGTTTCTACCTGCGCATAACGCCCGAGACGGTCTTTATCGGCACCGGCATGCACCAGTTCGACAAGGAACTGCTCGACAGCTATCGGCATGCGGTCGTCCTGCCGCGCTCCGGCAAGGCGCTGCAGGCCGCCATCGCGACAGTGCGGACAGTGGGCGACTACGAGATCGGTGAGAAGACCCGCAAGAAGCCGCCCCGCGGGTTTGAGGTCGATGCCGATCGGGCCGAGCTTCTGCTTTATGAGGGGCTGACCGCAACCAAGACGCTTCCGGGGAGCGTCGCTTTCGAGGCGGGCTTTTCCGACCTATGCGCAACCCACTTCGCGGCCACCTGGCCCGTCGGGGCCTGGATTCTCGCCGAGCTGGGCACATAGGGCTGCCGCTCCGGCCGACCCCGCGATTGATCAGCGCTGCCGCAACGGCGGCGCAGATGGCCCCAGCCGACCGAAACATTGCTTTTTATCTACTGAACGGCCGCTGAACGGCCCTCTCAGCGGCTATACAGACATAGCAGGCTAACTTCCGATCATGGCCAGCCAGAGGGTGGCTGCGTGAGGGAGATCGAAATGAGGGTTTCGGCAAAGGGTTTCGTGGTCGTGCTGGCTCTGGCCGGCGGTTTTTCAGGCGTGGGTGTGGTGCAGGCGCAGGAACTGCACCATGGCGTCGATACCTGCCAGAACGGCTATGTGTGGCGCGAGGCGGCAGCAGGCGACCGGGTCTGCGTGACCCCGGCCTCCCGTCAGCGCGCCGCCGAGGATAATGCCATGGCGGGCGGACGCATTGACCCGCTCGGTGCTTATGGTCCCAATACATGCGTCGCCGGCTTCGTCTGGCGAGAGGCTTTTGCCGGCGACATGGTTTGCGTGACCCCCGCCGTGCGCAGCGCCACGGCGGAAGAGAACCGTCTCGGGCAGTCTCGCCGGGTGCTCGCCTATGGCCCTGATACCTGCAAGCAGGGTTTTGTGTGGCGCGAGGCGGCCCCGGGCGACCATGTCTGCGTGGTGCCAGCCAGCCGTGCCCGGGCGCAGCAGGAAAACGCCCTTGCTGCCAGTCGCGTCGATCCTTTCGGCGCCTATGGCCCCAATACCTGCCTCAACGGTTTCGTCTGGCGCGAGGCTTTTGCCGGCGACGTGGTCTGCGTGACGCCGGATGTGCGGACGCTGGTGCGTGACGAAAACGCCAATGCCCGCCGCACCCGCATCATGGGGTGAACTGAATGTCGGAAGGCAAACGTCCCCGCCGCGCGGCAGGGGCGTTTGTTTGTGTGCAGCCGTTGCTCCTGGGAGGGCTTTCGCCTAGATAGCTGGCCAAACACTTTCCCTATGCGGAGCGATTGCGGCTATGGCGCGCCAGTTCATCTATCACATGCACGGAATGAGTAAGGCCTATGCCGGCGGCAAGAAGGTGCTGGATAACATCCACCTCTCCTTCTACCCCGACGCCAAGATCGGCATTCTGGGCCCCAACGGCTCGGGCAAGTCGACGCTGCTCAAGATCATGGCCGGCATCGATACCGATTTCACCGGCGAGGCCTGGGCCGCCGATGGCGCCAAGATCGGCTACCTGGCGCAGGAGCCGCAGCTCGATCCGGCGCTCAACGTGCTGGGCAATGTCATGACCGGCGTCAAGGAAAAGAAGGACATCGTCGACCGCTACAACGCGTTGATGATGGAATATTCCGACGAGACCGCCGACGAGGCGAGCAGGCTGCAGGACATCATCGACAGCCAGAACCTTTGGGACCTGGAGTCGCAGGTGGAAGTCGCCATGGAGGCCCTCGGCTGCCCGCCGGGCGATGCCGATGTGACCAACCTGTCGGGCGGCGAAAAGCGCCGCGTCGCGCTTTGCGCGCTGCTGCTCTCCAAGCCCGACCTGCTGCTGCTCGACGAACCGACCAACCATCTCGACGCCGAGACCACGGCGTGGCTCGAACGGCACCTGCGGGAATTCGAAGGCGCGGTGCTGATCATCACCCACGACCGCTACTTCCTCGACAATGTCACGGGCTGGATTCTCGAGCTCGA